>Ga0207709_10000059_pt1 | contig 211914 bp, 244 predicted proteins | sample KBSM34metaG_FD_184397 | JGI IMG/M metagenome (GOLD analysis project Ga0207709, IMG submission 184397) | Miscanthus rhizosphere microbial communities from Kellogg Biological Station, Michigan, USA - KBS M3-4 metaG (SPAdes) (version 2) | ecosystem: Host-associated > Plants > Roots > Rhizosphere... | reverse complement strand
TCCGGAAAATGGCGAAGATGACACCAATGCGGAGGCTCGCACTCGCCTAACCCGAGAGCGGGGGCCGCTCGCCTGCCATCCGAGCCACAGATCGATCATCGCCGAGAGCGACTTCTTCAACAGAATAGGCCCACTTACTGCCATTCCTTTTGGCGGCGATCGAACCACCGCGACAGGGTCGCTTGCCGACAGACCGCTTTATGAGTCCACGGCCCAGCTGGCGATCAGGCGAATGGACCCGCCCGCCCCAATCACCCCCGCCCCATCTCCAGTGCACCGAGATAGGTATCGAGCGCCACATTCCGCCCGCACAACACCACCGCGACCTTCTTGCCGCGATAGCGCTCCGCCGCCTGGACCAGTCCGGCCAATGCCGCACCGGCTGCGCCCTCGACCATCCAGCGGTCGCTCTCGGCGAGCCGGCGCATCGCCCGGGCGATTTCCAACTCGCTGACCCGGACCGTCTCGTCGATCACTTGGCGGCAGATTTCGAAGGTCACCGATCCCGGCTCGATCGCGCCCGCCGATCCGTCGGACAGCGTGGGACTTTCGGGCGTCTCGACGAGCTCGCCAGCCTCGAGCGAGTCGAGCATACAGGTCGATGCCGCGGGCGAAACAGCGACGATCCGCGTCTTGGGCGACAACGCCTTGAACACCGTCCCCACACCGCTGATCAGCCCGCCGCCACCGGTGCAGATGAACACCGCGTCGAGGTCGTCCGCCTGCTCGATCAGTTCGAGCCCCATCGTCCCCTGCCCGCCCATCGTGTCATAATCGTTATATGGCGCGATGTACGGCACGCCGCGACGGTCCGCTTCGGCCCGCGCCTGCAACTCGCCATTGAGCGAATTGCCCTCGACCGTCACCAATTTGGCGCCCAGCGCGCGGATCGCGTCGAGCTTCATCTGCGGTGCGCTGTCGTTGACATAGACGGTGGCACCGATCCCGAACGCGGCGGCGGCATGCGCGACCGCGCGGCCGTGATTGCCGGTCGAGGCAGTGAACACCTCGGCGTGATCGGGCGCGAGCAGCCGCACCTTGTTGGTTGCCCCGCGCAGCTTGAACGATCCGGTCGGCTGGAGATGGTCGCATTTCAGCCGCACGTCGCACCCGAGCGCGTCCGACAGCGCATCGCTGCGCTGGAGCGGCGAGACCATCACGTGCGGGCGGATCGCGACATGGGCGTCACGGATGCGGTCGATCAGGGCGGTCATGTCGATCCTTGGATTTGGAGGTCAGCCGCGCAGCGCAGCGGAGATGCCGACGAGCCCGGCCTCGAGCTGATCGGCGGTCGGCCAGGCATAGCCGATGCGGAAATAGCGGTCGGACATCTCGAACCAATGGCCCGGTCCGACATAGGTGCCGTGATCCTGGAGCAGGCGGCGATAGAAAGCATCGGTGCCGCCCGGCGGGTCGGCCTTCATCCGCGGGAAGCACACCACGCCGCCCGACGGGCGCACCCATTCGAGCAATTCCTCGCCCGCCATCCAGTCGGCGACGCGATCGAGGCGGCGGCGCCATTCGGCGAGCGTCGGGGTGAGGAAAGCGTCGCGCTTCGCCAGGATTTCCTCGGCGACCCATTCGTTGATCACGCTGCCGCAGATGCTGATCTGCTCCTTGGCGGCGAGGAACACCTCCATCAGCGCGGGGTCGCTGTTGATCATCCAGCCGACGCGGATGCCGGGCACGCCGAACGCCTTGGACAAGGACGCGACGCTGATCACGTGCTTGCCGAGCGACGCGGCGATCGGCAGCTTGGCGGTGATGGCGAGGTCGCGATAGGTCTCATCGACCAGCAGCAGGCACTTGCGCTCCGCCGCCAGCGCGACCAGCGCGTTGAGCTCGGCGTCGCTCATCATCACGCCGGTCGGATTGTGCGGACAGGTGACGCTGATCAGCTTGGTCGCCGGGGTGATCGCCGCCGCGACCTTGTCGAGGTCGAGCGCGAAGCCGGTCTGGAAGTCGAGATCGACGAAGCCGATGCCGCAGCCGATCGCGCGCGGCGTCTCGATATTGGTCGCGTAATTGGGGCGGACCACGACGAGATGATCGCTCGGGCCGAGCAAGGCCGTAGCGATGATGAACAACGCACCTGCCGCACCGCCGCAGATCAGCACGTCGTCGACCGCGAGGCCCGGCGTCTCCTCGATGATCAGCGAGCGCAACCGCTCGCTGCCGCGATGCTCACCGTACAGCAGGGTCAGATCGGGGACGGTCAGGCCGAGGCTGCCGATCGACTGATCGACGATCGAGCTCTCGGACAGATTGTTGCGGATGTTGCCGTACCCATATTCCTCGGGCGATTCGACCTCGATCGGCATCCGGACGTAACGCATCGTCTTCCCTTTCCTGGCCCCGTTCGGGCCCGCGCGATAGTGCCGGATCGCGGTCGCGATGCCATCCCTCCCGAGAGGGGGGTCAGTGAACCGAGGCGAAGAGCTCCGCGAGCGACGCGATGCCGAGCTTGCGGAAGATCTGCTTGCGATGATCCTTGACCGTATGGCGGCTGATCCCAAGCCGCAGCGCGATGGCATCGCTCGAACAGCCGAGCAGCAGCAAGTCGCACACCTGGTTCTCGCGCGGCGACAGACAGGCGCGCGGCGCGGCGCCTTCGCCGCTCAGCACGCGATGCCGCTCGAACGCCGCGGCGATCGGCGTCGTGGCGGCGTCGAGCGCGCGCAGTATGGCGGCCGGCGCCGCATGACGACCGCGCTCGCGGTAGAGACCGAGCTCGATCGTCCCGCCCCAGCCGCGCAGATGCAGGCCGAGTTCCTCCTGGCGTTCGGGCCAGCCGGCGGTGCGAAACCCCAATTCCTCCTCTGGCGCGGGGACCAGCCAGGGGCGCAGCGCCGCGATGCGATCGGGCGCGGTGCCGGCGAAGTCGCGCGCGCGGACCACGCCGGGCCGTGCCAGCATCGGATTGATGCGATGCGTCACGCGCGCATAGGTCTCGATCGCGTCGCGCCGACCGATCCGGTCGAAATCGTCGAACAGAACGCGCGGCCGATCGGCATCGGGATGGAGGACGATCGCGGCGAGGTCGAAGCCGGCGAAACGCCGCACGCTGTCCGCCGCCCTGGCCAGGAAATCGGGCGCGCCGATCGCCCCGATCACGTCGCCGATCAGGGCATGCGCCGCCCGCATCAGTCCTTGATCCCACGGCCCGCGCGCAACCGCGCCAGCACGCCGTCGAGCGCCGCATCGAGATCGGGCAGCACGCCGTCGCGGGTGATCGCGCGGAACACCTGTTCGTTGATGCCTCCGCGCGTCTGATATTCGTCGGCGAGTTGCGCGAAACTCCGTTCGGGGGCGGCGGGCGAGGCACTGCCGAGACCTTCGAGCATCTGAGCCATGAAGGCGTGCGCCTTGGCGGCATCGACGCCGTTCGCTTCCATCCACGACGTCACGGTTCGCGCGAAGGCGAAATAGCTGCTCATCGTCGCGGTCGCGGCGCTGAACACGTCGAACTCGCTTTCGTCGCCAAGCTCGATCGCGATGCCGAGCCGGTCGTACAGCGCCTTCACTCGTGCGTCGGGTGGGAAGACCGCGGTCGGCCCCTGCCCGCGCGCGACCGGCGGCAGCGGTACGGCGCGCGTCACCGTCGCGGCGGGCGCGGTAACTTCGTGGAGATAGTCGAGCGAGATCGTCGCGATCAGGCTGAGGACATGCTGGTCTGCGCGGAAAGCGAGCGGCCGCAGCACTTCGTTGGCGATTTGCGGGCGGACCGACAGCACCACCATGTCGCTGGCGTCCACCACCGCCTGGTTGTCGGCCGCGATCGTGACGTTGGGGAAGCGCTCGGCGAGGTCGGCGGCGATATCGGCATTGCGTGGCGAGACGATGATCGGCTCGCTGCCCGACGACGCCAGCCCCTCGATCATCGCCGCGGCGATCGTGCCCGTGCCGACGAAGCCTATTGTTCCGACTGACGACCCCAACTGCACCTCCCCAAATTGTTCTAATGAGTTCTACAGTACAATTATAGTCATGTCGATGGCCTAGCAGGCCAGCCATGTGTCATTGAGCCGGTAGCCGTGCGGGAACGGGTCGTCGGGATCGGTGCCGTAATGGGAAACGCCCGTCAGCCACGCCCGCCCCGCGACCCTCGTCACTACGCCGGGCAGGTCCCCGACCCTGGTCTCCTCCTCGATCCCGCAGACGAATTCGGTATCGAGGATCGAGGTGTGGACGAAACGCTCGCCCACCGCGAGGTCACCGCGTGCGTGCATCAGCGCCATGCGCGCCGAGCTGCCGGTGCCGCACGGGCTGCGATCGATCCGGCCGGGCGAGACGATTACGGCATTCTTCGCCGTCTTGACCCCGCCGCGCTCGGTAAGGGAGCCCGCGAACAAGGTCTGGTTGATCGTGTGGATGCCCGGATTTTCGGGATGCACCGAGGGCAATTGTTCGGCCGCGGCGAGCTTGATCCGCTCGCCCATCTCGACCAGCGCGCGCGCTTCGTCGCGTGCTAGCGTGAAGCCGAGCCGCTCGGCCTCGACGATCACGTAGATCATCCCGCCATAGGATATGTCGACCGTGACCGTGCCGAGCCCGGGCACCTCTACTGCAGCGTCGCGATGCATGACGAACGCCGGAATATTGCGAAATGACACGCGCCGGCATTTGCCGTTGTCGCATTCGGCGTCGACCTGGACGAGGCCGGCCGGCGTATCGACGACGAGCCTGGTTACCGGCTCGACCATCGGCACCATCCCGGTTTCGAGCACGGCGGTAACTGTGCACATCAGGTTAGACCCTGACATTGCAGGATAATAGTCCGACTCGATCACGATCAGCCCGATATCGGCCTCGGGCGCGATCGGCGGGGTGACGAGATTGACCGCCGCGTTCACGCTGCCGCGCGGGTCGGACAGCAACATGCCGCGCAGCCAGTCCTGGTCGCGGATGAACGCCTGTTGCCGCTCGAACATCGAGGCCGCGCGCGGCGCGATGACGCCGCCGGTGATGACGCGGCCGACTTCGCCTTCGGCATGCGCGCCGACGACCGTGACGAGGTGTTGCAAGCGCATAACTCAGCTTCCTGGATTGGATATTGGATACAGTTTTTGATCGCGACGCGATTTTAATGCTCCGCGGCCCGGGCCTGGCGCAGCGCCATAACGAGGGTCCGCCCCGCGTCGAGGATGTGCAGTTTGAGGAACGTGACCGCGGCTTCGGCGTCGCGCAGCGCGCAGAGCCGCAGGATCTCGCGATGCTCGCGCTCGGCCGTGTCGAGCCCGTCGGTCATCAGCAGATGCAGCCGGATATAGCGCTCGACCTGGAGATTGATGCCCTGGAGAACGGCCAGTGTCCGCGGCCGTCCGGCGGGAAGATAGAGCCGGCGATGGAAGGCCCAATTGAGCCGTCCCCAGCTCGCCATGTCGCCGCGGCGGTACGAGTCCTCGAGCTCGGCCAGGATGTCCCGCGCCTCGGCGATGTCGCCGTCGGTCATACGCCGTATCGCACGGGCAAGCGTATCGGTTTCGATCAGCGCGCGGAGCTCGAACAATTCCTCCACTTGTTCGGTCGGGATCGAGGTGACGACGGCGCCCTTGTGCGTCTGCATCGACACCAGCCCGCACGCTTCGAGCTGGCGCAGCACCTCGCGCACCGGCATCCGGCTGACGCCATATTCCTCGGCGATCACGTCCTGAACCAGCGCCTCACCATCGCGGAACTCGCCGCTCAGGATCCGTTCCTGCAGCGATTCGCGAATGTCCTCGGGGAGGCTCCGCCGCTCGATCTCATGCCGCTCCGATGGCGACTCCAGCCCTGTCATTGCACCATCCTTTGCCTTGGCCTTTGCCCTGGCGAAACGCCGCCGCTCACGGGGTCGATCTGCCTAAATCGAGCCCTTGCGGCAATCGCTATCGACATCCTAGTTTGTATTTTATATGTATCCAATACAATTATTGACGAAGGAAAAGGCATGATTGAGGCGTGGACGGGCGTTTTTCCGGCGGTGACGACGAAAATGACGCAAGCGGGCGAACTCGATTTTGACGCGATTCGCGCAAGTATCGACCGGCTGGTGACCAACGGCGTGTCGGGGGTGATCGTCCTGCCGATGCTCGGCGAGAATGCCTCGCTGAGCCTCGCCGAACGCGAGAGCGTTATCCGAACCGCGGTCGAAACGGTCGGCGGGCGCGTCCCAGTCCTCTCCGGACTCGCCGAGATCACGCTCGACACCGCGCGGGCGAATGCGAAGCTCTACAAATCCTGGGGCGCGCAGGGCCTGATGGTCTTCCCCAGCCTGGGCTATAAGAGTGATCCGCGCGAAACCGCCGAATGGTATCGCGGCGTCGCGGGCGCCTCGGACCTGCCGATCATGATCTACAACAACCCGATCGCTTATGGCGTCGACGTCACCCCGGCGGTGCTCGAGACCTTGGCCGACGTGCCCGAGATCGTCTGCGTCAAGGAGGAGAGCGGCGACATCCGCCGCGTCACCGATTTGCGCGTGGCATTGGGCGATCGGTTCAGCGTGTTCTGCGGCGTCGACGATTTGATCGTCGAGAGCATGGCGCTGGGCACGACCGGCTGGGTGTCGGGCATGACCAATGTCTGGCCCAAACAATGCGTGGCGCTGTTCGAGCTGTGCCGCGCCGAGCAATTCGCCAAGGCGCGCGAGCTCTACAAGTTGCTCACGCCGAGCTTCCACCTCGATACGCATGTGAAGCTGGTCCAGTATATCAAGCTCGCCGAGAACCTGGTCTATGGCGCGCCGGAATGGACCCGCTCGCCGCGGCTGTCGCTGATCGACGAAGAGCGGGCGTTCGTCGTTGACACGGTCCGCGGCGCCATCGATCAGCTCGCCGACTCCGCTTGGGCCTGAGCCTGCTTTTCAAAAGGACAAACGCATGACCGAGATCAAACGCTGGCACCCGACCGCGCGCATGAACCAGATGACGGCCTATAACGGCCTGATCTTCACCGCCGGCCAGGTCGCCGAGGAGAATGCCGGCAAGAGCGTCGCGGAACAGACCGCCGAGATCCTGCGCACGATCGACAGCCTGCTCGCCGAGGCGGGCAGCGACAAGAGCCGCATCCTGAGCGCGACCATCTATCTGGCCGACATCACCAGCTTCGCCGAGATGAACACTGTGTGGGACGCCTGGGTGTCGCGCGACGGCATGCCCGCCCGCGCCACGGTCGAGGCGCGCCTGACCGGGCCGGAATATGCGGTGGAGATCAGTGTGATCGCGGCTGGCAAATAAAACACGGTCGATAGCCGTGAACGATCGCGAAGGGCCCTTAGATCACCAGCGTTTCACCGTCCGCGGGGATGAGTAGGCGCTGGTCGTAGCCATCTCGTTTGGAGAAGGCACGCAGGTCGGCTCGACTGAGGATGCAGTGGTTGACCGCTTCCATGTGACTGGCGATCAGCGTGGCGTTCGGCGCGGCACGATGCACGGCGAGGACGTCGGTAGGACCCATGATGATCGGGTCCAATCCGATCACCGTCGCCATGCCCGCATTCAATACGATCACGTCTGGGGAGTAGCGGGCAATGGCGCGCTCGACCTCGGCAGTCCAGATGGTGTCGCCGGCGACATAAAGCGTCTTGTGAGCGGGATGGCTCATGACGAAGCCGCTGACCGGGCCTAGGATTTGCGGCAGCGCCTTCAACGCAGCGTCGGTGCCATGCTGGCCGCCGGTGCGGTTCAGACGCACTCCCTGAAACTCGGTGTTTTCGCTCAACAGCCGCACGTCGGAGAAGCCGGCCGATCGGAGCTGGGTGGCGTCCGCGGCATTCTGCGCGAAGATCGGCCGCGACTTGTTCAGCTTGGCCTGCGCCGCCTCGTCCCAATGGTCGGGATGCAGGTGCGTCACGATGACGGCGTCCACATCGACGATCGAGGCGAGCGGCATGGGTAGCGGCACCAGCGGGTTGCGCCGCTGGCTGTTCGCCGTTCCCTCGAACCCGGGATAGGCGTCTTTGTCCCCCAGCAACGGGTCGACAAGGAAGCGGATACCGCCATAGTCGATCCGCAAGGTCGCATTACGCACCTGGGTCAGGCTCGCGCCGCGTGTTGAACGCTCAGCGGCGGCAGCGGCCGACCCGCTGGCAAGAAGGGTGGCCGAGGCAAGCAGCGCCCCACCGCCCAGGGCGATTGCCTGGCGGCGGGTCAATGCATTCGGCGTGTGCGGAGCATCAACCATCAAACGGCATCCCTTAAAATGATAACCCGATCATTCTCCGACGTGTCCGGGCGGTCGGCGTGCGCCGCCGCCCGGGACGTAGCGGTAGCGGCTAGTTGGCGTCCGCGGCCGCGGCTTCGATGAAGTCGGCGACGTCTTTGGGGTGGGAAAGCATCACGGCGTGGCTGCTGTTGATCACGGTCAGCTTGGCCTTGGCGCGGGTCGCCATGAAGCGCTGAGTGGTCGGAGAGACCATGTGGTCCTGCGTCGTCAGCATCCAGCGGACCGGCTTGTCCTTCCACGCCGCAGAGGTGAGCTTGGTCTGCACCGCGCCGACGCCCCAGGGAACCTGCGCCACCGCCATGAAGCCGGTGATCGAGATATCGACATCCTGGGCGAAGGCGGTCGGGAACTTGACGGGATCGACGATGATGAACCCGTCGGCCGGCGGCAGCAGCGGCGGACCGGACTCGCCGGGGACCGGCCGCGTCGCGAGCTCGAACACCGATTCCCCGACGTCGGGCGCGAGCGCCGCGATATAAGCGAGGCTCTTTACCTTGGGATCGGCGCCCGCTTCGGTGATGACCGCGCCGCCATAGCTGTGGCCGACCAGCAGGACCGGCTTGGTTGCCTTGGCAATTACCTGACGCGTCGCTTCGACATCGCCATCGAGCGTGACGGTCGGGTTCTGGACGACCAGCACTTCATAACCGTCCTTGGTCAGGATGTCGTAGACCGACTTCCAGCCCGAGGCATCGACAAACGCGCCGTGCACCAAGACGATCGAAACGGGCTTATCGGGCGCGCGGGCTTGGGCGGCGGAGGAAGCGGTGGTAGCCATGGCGAGAAGCACTCCTGCAATAAGATGTTTCACTGACGTCACTCCAGGTTGAACGGGTCGCCCGCTTCCGGCCCGGATGCCCCGGGGAGATGCCGGGGCAGGAAGCGCGCATCACCGGGTTGGGATCGGGTCCGGTCCGCCGTCAGGCGTGGCCGAGCTTGCGATCCAGGGCGGCAATAAGGGCCTTGGCAATCGGATGATCCGAGCGCGGGTTCTGGCCGGTGATCAGCTCGCGATCTTCGATGACATAGGGCTCGAAGTCCGGCCCGGTATCGATGACGGCGCCTGCCAAGCCGAGCGCGTACGGCATGTCGAAATAGATCTTGGCGTGGAGGATCGTGTCCTCGATCACCTTCTCCTCGCTCTTCTGAAAGACCGTCATCCGGTAGCCGGCATATTGCCAGTCCCTGGCCCATTCCTTGGCTCTCTCGGGATCGCCAGCGATCAGCGCGGCGCGGAACTCGCGTGCATAGGGCATCGCCGCGGTAGAAGAGATAGGTCCGTGGCACAGCATCGCGGTCGGCTTCTGATGCTCGTGGAAGTGGCGCAGGATTTCGCCGACCTCCTGATCTTGCATAAGGTCGACGATCGGTGCCTGGCCGCCGGGAATGAAGACCCCATCATAGCTGTCCAACCCCTCGTCTAGGATAGAGCGCAGCGTGCGCCCCTTCATCGACGGGTCAGTGGCGTAAAAGACCTTGGCGTGCTCATAGGCGTGCACGTCGCCACCGAAATGCGCCGGTGCATCCGAAGCCTTGTCGATCGTCGGGGGCGCGCCGTTCGGCGTGGCGAGCACGACCTCATAGCCCGCGTCGATCAGCGCCATCACCGGCACAACCGTTTCATTGAGATACTGGCCGGTAGCGCCCCAATAGCCGCCCTTGGTCTCGATGCGCGTTGCATTCGAGCCGATGACGACGACCTTTCCTTTACGCATGACGCCCTCCGTTGCGGTGACCTGCCGAAGCTGCAGCCACAGGTCTGATACGCCCGCGGCGTCGGTCTCGGTCGTCAATTGCGGTTAGTTTGGGTTAAGCGAAAACGTGGCGCCGCAACCAGCCGGGCAGGCCGTGCCCGAGATCAATCGCCCGGCGACCGGACTTTGTCCGAATTTGTCCCCAGCCTAAGTCTCCATTCTCCGGCCCCGCCGGACGGGCGATAGCGTCGGTGTCGAGCCAAGCCTGACCGAGTTTTACCGCGTTTAACCCCGCCGACGCGCGGCGCTGGTCTAGGGCAGCATTCCGCCGAGAAAGAGCTTCGCAACGAGGACCGGCCGTAGCGGGAGAACCGAGATGACCAGCAATGTGAAGACCGTGGGCATCTTGACGGCGCATCCGGGCAAGGAAGCTCAACTGCGCAGCCTGGTCGAAGGATTGATCGGCCCCAGCCGATCGGAGCCGGGCAATCTGCGCTACGACCTCTGGACGGATCCGTCCCAGCCCGGCCTCTTCGTGATCGACGAACTCTATGTCGATGCCGATGCGGCCGCGGCGCATCAGGCGTCTCCGCATTTTCAGCATTATCGCGCGAACGTAGGCGCGCTGGCCGACCGCCGAGCCTTGAGCCTTCAGGCGGTGGCGGTTGCCTGAGGCGGGAGAGACAGAGATTCAAACGATAGGCAGGAAGATAAATCTAAAGGAACCGAACAATGGCCACGATCACGACTCCAGACGGAATAAACATCTTCTACAAGGATTGGGGATCGGGTCAGCCGATCGTCTTCAGCCATGGCTGGCCGCTGTCGGCGGACGACTGGGATGCCCAGATGATGTTCTTCCTTCAGCACGGCTATCGGGTGATCGCTCACGACCGGCGGGGCCATGGCCGGTCCGACCAGCCCGGCACCGGCAATGACATGGACCATTGGGTTGCCGACCTCGCGGCCCTGACCGAACATCTCGACCTGCGCGACGCGATCCATATCGGACACTCGACCGGTGGCGGTGAGGTTGCTCGCTATGTCGCTCGTCATCAGGAACGCGTAGCGAAGGCGGTACTGGTCGCTTCGCTAACGCCGAACATGTACCGGAGCGAGGACAACCCGTCCGGTCAACCGCCGGAATGGTTCGAAGCGATCCGGGCCGGCGTGCTGGGCAACCGGTCGGAGTTCTTCCGCTTCGTCCCTGAGAACCCGTTCTATGGCTATAATCTCGATGGCGCCGAGCCTTCGGAGGCAGTCATCGCGAACTGGTGGCGCCAGGGCATGGCCGGCGGTGCCCTTGCTCACTACGCGACCGTCGCCTCCTGGCTCGAAGATTATAGCGAAGACCTCAAGACAATCACCGTGCCGGTGCTGGTGATGCATGGCGAGGCCGATCAAGTCGTCCCGTTCGCAAGCTCGGTGCCCCGTGCGGTCGACCTGCTCAAGAACGGGTCGCTGAAGACATATCCCGGCTACCCCCATGGCATGCTGACCACCCATGCGGATGTCCTCAACCCCGACCTGCTCTCGTTCATCAGGTCGTGACGACATCTCTCCTCCATCATCCCCGACGGTCGAGATTTGGGGATTTAGGGTGCAGACCCATTATTAATGAGGATCGAGACAGCCATAACGTCGGCGCACTGGCCGACCGCCGGGCCTTGAGCCTCAAAGCGGTCGCGGTTGCCTGAGGCGTGCGGAACGGAGATTCGCGAAGATGGTCAGGAAGATTAGCCGGCGGGCAGCCGTTCAGGGCGGGACGGCATTGCTCGGGGCCGGGTTGTTCCCTGCCATGCGCTTCGCGCGGGCAGCGGGCATTCCCAGCGCTGAAGGATTTGCGCCGGTACCGGGCGGCCGGATCTATTGGCGTCGCTTCGGATCCGGCAAACGAACGCCGCTCCTGACGCTCCACGGCGGACCGGGCGCGGCCCACAATTATCTACTGTCGATGCAGGCGTTGGCGGACGAGCGGCCGGTCATCTTCTTCGACCAGCTTGGGTGCGGCAAGGCCGATGCGCCGAGCGACGAGAGCGTCTATACGATCCAACGATCGGTCGAGGAGCTGGACGCGGTCCGAGCCGCACTGGGTCTCGACCGGGTCATCCTGTTCGGCCACTCCTGGGGAACGCTGCTGGCGATCGAGTATCTTTGCCAGGGGCGCGGTAAGGGCGTCGAGAAGGTGATCCTGGGCGGTGCGCTGGCGAGCGTGCCCCAGGTTATCGCCGGCATGCAGCGGCGGATCGACTCGCTACCTGACGGCTTCGGCACCAAGATCCGCGCGCTGGAGCAGGCTGGAAAGACCGACACGCCGGAATATGCTGCGCTCGCCCAGCGCTTCTATGACGCGTTCGTGCTGCGCACGCCGCCGACGCCGGATGCGCTGGCCTCTTTCGACGCGCTGTCCAAATCGATCGCCTACCGCGTCCTCAATGGCCCCAACGAGTTCACGATTGTGGGCAAGATCAAGGACTGGGACCGGCGCGCGGACCTCAAGGCGATCACCCACCCGCTACTGCTCACCACCGGAGCGTTCGACGAGATTACGCTCGACTGCCATGAGACCATACGCGACGGCGTGTCCGGCCGGGCCAGGCTAGTGGTGATGCCGGGTTGTTCTCACTTGACGATGTGCGAGCAGCCCAAAGCGTATAACGCGATCGTGCGAAGCTTCCTGCGCGAAACATAGCTCGCTACCGGCCGCCGTTTTCCGCCGGCATGGCGTGAAATCGCGCGGCGCCTGCTTCCCCTTTGCCACCGCCGCCGCAACGCGCCTGGTGGAACCGGCGCGGGCGTAACGGACGGCAAAGCCGCCGGCCTTGCCAGTCTCCTCCTGCTCCAGCGTGACACTGCGTCCGCTTTGGGTGAAATATGGCGCATGCCATCCGCTGGGAAATACCTCCTGCTGGGGATGCTTGCGCCCGCCCTTGCAAGCCTGGGCGGCGCGTGGGCCGCGGATGGGCAGCGCGGCCTGCAACAATTGCGGCATACCGCTTGGACGTCGAGAGACGGAGCTCCGCCAGAGATCTGGGCTCTCGCCCAGTCGCACGACGGCTACCTCTGGCTGGGCACGGGAGGCGGACTTTACCGGTTCGACGGAGCGAGTTTCGAGAAGTTCCGACCGGTCAAGGGCGAGAACCTCCCCTCGCTCAACGTCAATTCACTGCTTGCCACCCGCTCCGGCGACCTCTGGATCGGTTTTGCATCGGGCGCCGTGGCGAGACTGCGCGCGGGCCACCTCGCCACGTTCGACCTGGGCCTCCCGCCGATCCCTGTACTGGAGCTGTCCGAGGACCGCGCAGGCGGGATTTGGGCGGCCCTGGGTGAGGATGACAGAGGCGGAGTCGCGCGCTTTCGTCAGGATAGATGGGAGATTTTCGGTCGTTCCCGCGGGGTAGCCACGGGTGCGGCAACCAGCGTCCTGGGTGCGGCCGACGGATCGGTCTGGATAGCGGCCGGTGGCGAACTCGCGGTGCTCCGCCCGGGTGCCGATCGCTTTTCGCGCATCGCCGCCTCGGCATCGGACAGACCAAAGTTGAAACAGTCGCCCGACGGCGCGATCTGGCTCACCACAGGCGCCCGACCCGGACTCCAGCGCATCGCGCCCTCGCCTGTCCAAGCCCCGCCGACATGGATCGTGCCGCCGATGGCCGCCAATCCGCGAACGGAAAGCATCCTGTTCGATCGGCACGGCAGCCTGTGGGGAACCTACGGAAGTGGCGGCGTCTTTCGTCTCGGCGGCGTCGGCTTGGGAGGCGGTGCGCGTATCGTTAATGGCGAGAAAGAGCGGTTCGGCGTCGAGCGCGGCCTGACGTCCAATCTTGCCAACCCGATCCTGGAGGATCGCGAAGGCAATGTCTGGGTTGGGACGAACCTGGGTCTCGACCAGTTTCGCCAGACCAGCGCGGTGGTCGCCACCGGGTTGCCAACGGATTCGCGAAATGGTTTCCGGATCACACCGGGTCCCGCCGGCTCGATGTATGTGACATCGAACGACACCCTCTTCAGAGCAGCCCCGGAGGCTGTCGCCCGGAAGGTGGCCCGACTTCCCCGGCGGCCATTGATCCTGCACACCGATGCGCTGTCCCGCATCTGGATCGGCACGGACCGAACGTTGGGCATTCTGTCGGGCACCACGATCCGGGACGTGCCGTTGCCGTGGGCGAATGGCAGACCGTTTGCTCTCTTCGAGGTCGCGCCGGGTCGTATCTGCGTCTCGTCGGTGGAAGGGGCCTTTTGTCGGAAGGAGCGAGGATGGACGCCCGAACCGCGCCTCGCGACCCCAGGCATTCCGCCGATGCAGATGCTCCGCGATGCGGTCGGACGTGTTTGGATCGCGGGAGGCGACCGCATCGAGATGGTCGATGGCTCCGCCCGTCGGGTGTTTTTCGCACGCCAAGATCTAGCGCTTGGAACCGTCGTGGTGATGGCCGTACGGGGACGGCATGTTTATGCGGGCGGCGACTTCGGGTTGGCGCGGTTCGACGGGCGGCGCTTCGCCACCCTCCGATCGGACGTGCACCCGCATTTGAGCCGGACAGCCGGGATCGTCGAGACGTCCGAAGGCGACCTGTGGCTCAACACGGTGGCCGGCGTGGTCAAGATCGAGCGCGCCGACCTGGACGATGCGTTCGCGCATATCGGCCGCCCGCTGAAGGCACGCGTGTTCGATCGCGACGACGGGATGCCCGGCGTGGCGCAGCAGGACTCCTCGTCGCAAACGGCGATGGAGGCGTCCGACGGGCGTCTCTGGTTCGTGACGAGGCTCGGCATCGCCTGGATCGACCCCAAGCGGCTTTCCTTCAATTCGCTCCCACCGCCAGTGATCATCAAGTCCCTGGTTTCCGGGGGCCGGATCTATGCAGCCGCTACGCCCATTCAACTACCGAAGGGCACGTCCAATCTCCAGATCGAGTATACCGCGCCGAGCCTTTCCGTGCCTTCGCGCGTGCGGTTCCGTTACCAGTTGGAAGGCGTGGACGACGGTTGGGTCGACCCGGGCGCGCGCCGCGAGGCCTTCTACACCGGGCTCAAGCCGGGCAGTTACAAGTTCCGCCTCATGGCGGCGAACGATGACGGCGTATGGAATCGACGGGGCGCGACACTGGAGTTCGAAATCCCGCCGACTTTCTTCCAGAGCTGGCCATTCTACCTGCTTTGCGGGACTCTGGCGCTGGCGCTGCTGTGGCTCAGCTACTCACTGCGGTTGCGCGCCGTCGCCGAGCGCATCCGGGCGCGGATGGACGAGCGGCTGGACGAGCGCGACCGCATCGCGCGCGAGCTGCACGATACCCTGCTGCAGGGCGTGCAGGGGCTGATCATGCGCTTCAGCAATATCGCGCAGGATATAACTGCAAGTCATTCAGCGCATCGCGATATGCTGGACGCGCTGGACAGCGCAGACGCCGTCGTGGTCGAAGGGCGCGACCGCATTCACGAGTTGCGCCGATGGAGCGGAGCCCGGAGCCTGTCCGACGTTGTCACCCGGACTGCCGAGCGGCTCCTGCTGCCCGACAAGATCGAGATTCGTGTGGGCGTCGAGGGGCCGCAACGGGAAATTTACCCGGCAATTGCCGATGAACTGCTGCGTATGACGGACGAGGCATTGTTCAACGTCTCCCGCCACGCGCACGCGCGCAAAGTCTCGATCACCATTACTTACGGCGTCGAAGCACTTGTCTTGCGTATTATCGACGATGGGATCGGTATCGCACCGGAGATCGTCGCCCAGGGCGGTGTCGCTGGCCATTTTGGGCTGGTAGGCATGCGCGAGCGGGCGAAGAAGATCGCCGGACGACTGGCCATTACACCTGATCCGGCCGGGGGGACGCTAGTGGAAATAAAGGTCGGTGCCGAGATCGCCTATGCCGACAGACCTCGGCGGACATGGCTGGCTTGGTGGCGTTGGTCCGCGGGGAAGCGCAACGGTGAATGACATAGTGTGTCGCGAGGCGGCATGCGGTTGTTCATCTCCGTGAAGCGGGGTTAATTCTGGTAGCGTGGCGACCTTAAGCGGGTGCTGGCTGTCGACGCGCGTGGGGCGAAGGGGCTAAGTCCGAGCGACTAGGTACGCTAGTCGAAGTGACGGTCGGGGCCGGCATTGCCCATGCCGACAAACCCCGTTCGATCGGGCTAGCCTGGCGGCGTTGGTTCGCGAGGAAACGCAGCGATGGATGACTCAGTAGCCGCCAATCCCATCCGCGTGATGATCGTAGACGATCACCCGATGCTGCGCGACGGGGTCGTCGGGTCGATCAAGCGGCAGCCCGATATGGTCGTGGTCGCGGAGGCTGGTGACGGCGCCGCTGCGATCGCCGCGATCGAGACGGCCAACCCCGACGTGGTGCTGATGGATCTCCAAATGCCCGGCATGGACGGAGTCGAAGCCATCCAGACGATCAGCAGACAACATCCGCAGGTCCGTATTCTGGTGCTCACAACGTATGTCGGCGATGCGAAGGCGTTGCGTGCGCTCAAGGCGGGCGCCAACGGCTATTTGCTCAAGAGCGCGATGCGAACTGATCTGATCGACGCGATCCGCGCAGTGCATGGCGGCGGACGCCATATCCCTCCGGAAGTCGCGACGCAGATAGCGGTGCACGCCATCGGCGAAGCTCTGACCGAACGCGAAATCGAGATTCTTTCGCTTGTGGCGGCGGGCAATCCGAACAAGCAGATCGCCTGGAGGCTAGGCATCTCGGAGGACACGGTGAAGGCGCATCTCAAGCGCATCTTCGCTAAGCTCGGGGTCTCAGACCGAACGCACGCGGTGACGGTTGCCGCCAAGCGAGGGATCATCGAGCTCTAGCCGCTCTATCAACGATCTATCGACCGGAAGCAATTTCAACTGGTCGCTGACCTCATGCGCCAGACGTGTGTTGTCACTCAAATGGGTATTCTGGCTTCCCCGGTTTGGGGCCATGGACCGATGTTAGGGCCGAAGCTTATTCTGCCGCCGTCGGATAGGGCGCCACTGTCGAACGCACTCCAGTGACGGGCCAGATGCCGACTGGTCAGCTACGCGCCGAGCCCTGAGGAGTGTCGAAATGCCGACCATTGCCGCTACCGAAGCTCTTCTTGGGATGACTCGTTCACCGGAGCACTCATCCAATTTTGACCAAGCCGCGCCGGCTCAACGCTGCTATGCATTCGGCCCGTTCCTCCTACGGCCGGAACAGCAGTTACTGCTGAAGCGGAAGGCGCGGGTCAGAATCGGGGGGCGCGCCCTCGACATCCTCACGGCTCTGGTCGAGAAACCGGGCGAACTGATAGACAAGCGCACGCTGATTTCACGGGTCTGGCCCAACGTTTATGTCGAAGAAACCAATCTCAAGGTGAATGTCGCTGGCCTGCGGCGAGCCCTGGATGACGATCCTTGCGTGCCGCGGTTTATCGCGACCGTCGTCGGTAGAGGCTATCGCTTCATCGCGCCGGTCCGTGCGACTGGGCCAGCTTCAGGGCGCCACAGTACAAGTGAGATGCCCAGCCTGGTCGAGTTACTCGAAGCCATCAATGCTCTTCGGCAACATCTCGCTCAAATCTCGTCGCCCGGCGGATGAAAGAGGCGGCATTTCTCGCGAAAGGAGCAATGTTCGAGCGGCTTCCAGAACCCGACCGCCGCAGCATAAAGGAGCGAAACCATGTCTCTCAAGCAGATCCTTCCGAGCCGGCTCGGATTCGGCGCCGCGCCGCTCGGCAACATGTTCCGCGCCATTCCGGAAGACGAAGCGCTCGCGACGGTGGATGCCGCCTGGAACGACGGCATCCGCTATTTCGACAATGCGCCCTTCTACGGAGCGGGGCTGGCCGAGATTCGCATGGGCGAAGCGCTCGCCGCACGTCCGCGCGACGACTATATCATCAGCACCAAGGTAGGTCGCATCATCCTCGACGAGGTCGAGGACGTCAGCGCGCGCGATCTTGGCGAGAAGGGCGACGTGTTCAAATATGGTCGCCCCAACCGCATCGTGAACGATTATTCGGAAGGCGCGACGCTACGCTCGATCGAGGATAGCCTGAAGCGCCTCAAGACCGACCGCATCGAGATCGTCTGGGTCCATGACGTCGCGCAGGATTTCTATGGCGACGAATGGCTGTCGATGTTCGAGAGTGCGCGCAAGGGGGCGTTCAAGGCACTCGACCGCTTGCGCGACGAAGGGGTGATCAAGGCCTGGGGGCTCGGCGTGAACAGGGTCGAGCCGATCGAGCTGCTGCTCGACCTCGACGGGCTGCGCCCGGACGGATCGCTGCTCGCCGGCCGCTACACTTTGCTCGACCATGATCGCGCGCTCCAGCGGCTGATGCCCAAGGCCGAGGCGCGCGGCCTGGGTATCGTCGTCGGCGGCCCGTACAGTTCGGGTGCGCTCGTCGGCGGCCCGAACTTCGAATATGCGCCGGCGACGCCGGCGATCCTCGACAAGGTCGCGCGGATCAAGGCAATCGCCGATCGATATGGCATCAGCATGAAGGCGGCGGGCCTGCAATTCTCGCTTGCCCACCCGGCGGTTGCGGCAGTGATTCCCGGGGCCAGCCGCCCGAGCCGTATCGCCGAGGACAGCGCCGCGCTGAACGAGATTGTGCCCGCGGACTTCTGGGCGGAATTGCGCCGCGCGGGGCTCATCAACCCGGAGGCGCCCATTCCGGGCGACGCCTGACGGGGAGGCCGCGGAGATCCGGGCCAGCGCATTCACGAGGGTGACGGGACGAATAGCCTAGTCCCCGCCCCCTCAGTGCAGGACCATCGCGGCCAGGCCGCCGGCCAGTCCGGCGACGACGAAGGCGCGGATCAGATGGGGGGCGAAGCTCAGGCCGAGTAGGATCGCGCCGCACGCCAACGGCAGCAGCCCGAACCAGGTGACAATATCGGTCGGCCGATGTCCCGCGACGGCAAGTGCGAACGACAGCGCCAGCAGCGACCAGCCAAGGATCACGGTCGCGCGGGGCGTGGCGATGCTCCGCCAGCCGCCGAGCAGGATGCCGCGATGCGAATGCATCGAGGCGGCGAGCAGATAGAGGCCGAGGAATTCGATCATCGCGAAGGTCATGCGATCGCCCTCGCCCGCGCCGGGCGGCGGATGTCGGCGCGCTTGCGCGTGACGGTTCGCAGGCAGGCAAGCGCGGCCAAGGCGGCGGCGACGAGCAGCGCGTCGGCCACGGGCAGCATCGCATCGCCGCGGGCCAACGCCTGCGACAGATAGGTCAGCCCGCCGCCGACCACCGGCGCGGCGAGACAGAGCGAAGCGAGGACTCCCAGCAGCAACGGCCAGCCCAGACGCGGCGGCACGGCGAGCGCGGCGAGGAGCGCGAGGCCGGCGGCATCGAGCGCAATCGTCACTTCCTGTTGCGCGCGATCGGCCAGGCCGACCAGCAGCAATCGGTTCGCGCAGAGATAGGCCGCGAAGCCGATCGGCACCCCCGCGATGATCCCGACATTGAGCCGCTCGACGATCCGGTTCGCCAACGACAAGGGCGCGCGCTCGCGGCGTTTGACGACCCACAGGATCATCCCGCTCGCCACCGCCAGCGTCAGCATCGCGCCGCCGAGGAAATAGAGCCAGCGCAGCACTCCGCCTGCGAACCGGCCCATGTGCAGGCCATAGATCACGGCATAGGTGCCGACTGCCGGCCGCGCTTCGCTCCAGGCGCCGATCACCCGGCCGCTCGGTCCGTCGAAACTGACCTCTGCCACGGTCGCGCCGATCTGCGCGGCGTCGCTGCGATAGACGGTGACGACCGACGCGGCGTCGCCGGGATTGGCGATCGCCACGCGCGAGAACGGCGCGCCGCCGAACCGCCGCTCGGCCTCGCGCAGCATCGGCGCGATCGGCGCCAGCGTTGCGGGACGCCCCGCCGCCGGCCGGTCGACCGCGCCCGGCGCGAGGTCGTGAAACGCCGCCGCCAGGTCGTTGCCGTAATTGGCGACGATCCCCCAGGGCATGTTCAATGACGCGAGCGTGACCAGCCCGCTGAAGGTGATCATCAGATGGAACGGCAAGGCCAGCACGCCCAGCGCGTTATGGCCGTCGAGCCACGACCGTTGTCCCTTGCGCGGGCGGAAGGTGAAGAAGTCGCGGAAGATGCGGCGATGCGCGATGATCCCGGTGACGAGCGCGGTCAGCATCGCCAGCGCGGCGATCGACGCCAGCCAGCGGCCCCAGGGATAGGGCAGTTGCAACTCGAAATGGAGCCGGTAGAAGAACTCGCCGCCCAGCGTCTCCCGCACGACCGGCGCGCCGCTGACCGGGTCGAGCGCGCGTGCGACATAGTCGCCGCCATTGTCGTAGGTCGCCTCGACACTATTGGCGCGATCGTCGGGCGCGGTCAGGTACCAGCCGGCCGATCCGCGCGCATTTGCCGTCAGCCAGTTGGTCGCCGCCGCGATCGCCTCGACCCTGCCCGCGCTCGCGGTCGCCTCGGGGCGCATCCAGCGGCTGATCTCGGGTTTGAACACGCTCATCGTGCCGGCCAGGCACATCACGAACAGCACCCAGCCGAGCATCAAGCCGGTCCAGCCGTGCAGCCAGGCCATGACCTGCCGCATCCCCTCGCGGATCGCGCTCATCGCGCCGGCGGCCCGATCATCCAGGCCAGCCCGCCGAACAGGGCGGCCAGCACGACCACCCCACCCCAGGCCCGCCATGGGCCGCGCGCGAGGAACGCCCAGATCGCGACCGCCGGCATCGCGAGATAGGCGCACAAGGTCCCCGCAATCACCGCGTCGATCCGCCCGCCCGCGCCCAGCCGCGCGACCGCCATCGCCAGGCACGCGGCAACGCCATAAGCGCCGACCGTCGCCGCAAGCGCCCGCACGGCGACGTTGCCGCGATAGCGCCAGCCGCGCCGATCGAGCGCGCGCGCCGCCATCAGAAATCGAGCCCGATCGTCACCGCCACGCTGCGCGGTGCGGCATAATAGGCCTGACCCCACATCAGGCTGGCCAGATATTTGGTGTCGGTGACGTTGCGCACATTGACCGTCGCGCGGACGTGATCGAGCAACCGCATGCCCGCCATCAAGTCGAGCACCGCATAGCTGTTCTGACGCAACAGGACGTCGCCGGTGATGACGCCCATAGTCTGCACCGTGGCATCGGCGTAGCGGATCGCGTTCTGCCAGCGCAGTTGCGCGCCGAGCTTGAGGTCGTTGAGCCGCGGGACCGTATAAGTGGTCGACAGCTTGAGCGACTTGGTCGGCAGGAAGGTGCGGGTCGGGTTGCCGGCCTGATCCTCGATCTCCAGCCCGGTATAGCCGCCACTGACTCGCCAATTGTCGGTGACCTTGCCGGCAATCTCGATCTCGAACCCGCGCGAGGTGGTGTCGACCCCGGCATAACAGGTCCCGCCGACCGGCCCGTTGACGCACGGCCCATTGGGGTCGCCGAACGCGCCGATCGCCGACGCCAGCCCCTTCTGCTTCGCGCGGAACAAGGATGCGGTGGCGTAGAGCTTGCCGCCGAACCACTCGCTCTTGATCCCGCCCTCGATGCTGCTGCCGCGCGCCGGATCGAGCTTGCGGTTGTTGATGTCGACTTCGGTCTGCGGATTGAAGATGTCGGTATAGCTCGCATAGAGCGAGACGTTCCCGGTCAGGTCATAGACCGCGCCGGCATAGGGGCTGACCGCATGCGCGTCGCGCGACTGGTCGGTGCCATAGGACGTGCCGGTCGACTTCAGCCACATCGCGCTGGCGCCGACCACTGCCTTCAACCGGTCCGTTATGTTGAGGTGCGCCGCGCCGTATGCGCGGGTCAGCCGGTCGGTATAATCGGCGGCGAGATAGGCGCCGGGATAGCTCGGTTCGGGGACGATCGTCTTGCCCCAGTCGCCCACCGCCGGAAAGACGATCGCATCGCTCGAGAAATTCTCCCACTCGCGGCCATGCGAGCGTGCGGTCGAGACGCCGAACGCCAGTTGGTGCTGGCGGCCGAACAGCTTGAACGGGCCGGACGCGTAGAAATCGCCGAGATATTGATTATAGACCGAGGGATAGATGCCCGACATGCCCGCGACGCCCAGCCCGGTCGCGCGGTCGGGGAAATTATAGGCGTAGAGCAGCTTCGCTTCTTCCTCGAAGCGCTTGTAGGTGAACACGCCCTTCGCCGACCAGCCGCCGCCGAGATCGTAGGCGAGCTCGCCGAACGCGCTCTGATCGGTGACGTTCCAATAGGTCCAGGGCGCCGAGGTCGAGGCCGAGACCGGATAATCGATCCGCGTCCCGTCGCTATAGGTCAGCGGCAACGCCCCCCACATCACGCCGTCGGCATGGTTTTCCTGGCGCGTATAGCCCGCCGTCGCGGTCAGCCGCGGCGTGATCTTCCACGAGACGATGCCGCCATAGACGTTGCGGTTGACGTGGTTGAAGTCGAGCCAGGAATCGCGATTGTCGTGCGCGTAGATCAGCCGCGCGGCGACATTGCCCGAGGCGTCGAGCGGTCCCGACACGTCGCCTTCGAAGCGCAACTGGTTCCATGACCCCGCCATGACCGATGCCGAAGCCTGGAAGTCCTCGGTCGGCCGCTTGCGGACATAATTGATCGTCGCCGATGGATTGCCGATCCCGGTCATGATCGCATTGGCGCCGCGCACCGTCTCGACCCGATCCCACAAAGCCGTGTCGAGCGCGCCGAACTGCAGCCCCCAGATCAACGGCAGGCCGATCCCGTCGACCTGAAAATTGGTGATGTCGAAGCCGCGCGCGTTGAAATAGGTGCGGTCGGTCTCGACCCGCTCGACATTGATCCCGACCGCCTGGTCGAGCAGGTCATTGATGTTGGTCAGCGCGAAATCGTCGATCCGGCTGCGGTCGATGATGGTGACCGATTGCGGCGTCTCGCGCAGCGTCAGCGGCAGCCCGGTCGACGACGCGCTCTGGTTCGCCGCCAGCGTGCCGGTGATGACGATCTCCGGCTTGGCCTGATCATCGCCCTCCTCCTCAGGCCCGGCGGCCCAGGCCGGATGGCTCCAGGCAAGCGCCAACACAGCAGAGAGAGCGAGGTGCCTGCGGGCAATGGTCATCGACGAGCCTTCCATGATGCGATCGGGAAGCGCGGCTCGTATGATTGTCGCTATTGCGAGTCAATGTCATTATCAATTGACTGACACGTGGTAATGGCGATGACGATCAAAGCGGTGGAAATCGGGGAAGAGCGCGGAGCAAATGCGGCGATGGTCGAACAGCCGTCGCCGGTGCGGCCGCTAAGCACCTTAGGATGCCAGCAGGGGACTAAATCACCGTCTGATTTCGGTGAGAAAGGTCGCCGAAACAGAATTTGAACGCACGAGGTATTCGCGCCTCAATTAGTGGGGCAACCCCCAGTGAATGCGTGTCGAGGGCGGCGATCATCTTCGCGTGCTCTCCCCGACTTGCCGGTCACGCCGCCTCGGCGATGACCAGGCTCAGCAGCACGTTGCGGCAGGTCTCGAAGCTGGGCGCCTGGCCAATCCATGGAGCTTGCTCGCGGGCGACCTCTATCAGCAGATCATCTATTTCCTTGGATAGATTGATCAGGCCCTGGAATTTGGCCGCACTATCGATAATCGCGCGTGTCCCGTCGGGGGTTTTCAGGCTCTCAGCCTGGCTTTGATTGCGGCTGAGAACGTCGAGCCACCGTTGAGTTTCGGCCAGGATTGCAAGTTCGTAGACAGCGCCAGCCTGCAGCATCGGCAGATTGGCATGATACATAAGACCGGCGATGTCGAAGCTTGGCAGGTTGATCGTGGTACCGTCGGCTTCCGCGTCGCATTTCACATTTTTAGCCAGACGGATCGCCTTGCGCGTTCCGCCAAATGACAGGTTGCAGCGTTCCGTTACGCGCTTGATGTGCAGGAACGGCCAGTTGTGCAGTGTGGTGGGCACGCTTTTGTTGAGAATGGTCACCGCGCGATCATGTTCTTGCTGCGAAGCCTGCCACGCGGCGGTGTCGTACCACTGTGAGGGGACCACATCGACGGGTCGCGCGAGCGAACCGCCCGAGACGTTGATGGCCTTGCCGCCGGACTTGTCGATCTTCGCGGCCGAATACGCGGCGCTCAGGATCGTTTCTGCTTCGGCGCGGACCTTCAGGAGACGCTCCAGGCTGGTTTCGTCGCTCCGCGTATAGTAGCCGCGCTGGGCTAGGATCCCGCCGGCGTCAAAGGTCAAGTGACCTCGGTCGAGCGTCAGGAGATCGACATCGCTGTAGCGGCGAATGTGCACGTTTAGCGGCACGGAGCCCTGCAGCTTGAACTCCACTAGACGCCCTCGCGCGCTGAAGCCCTTTTCTAGTTGCTGACCCACGCGCTCGGCGGTGGTTAGGCTGATCTGCGTCTGATCAGGACCGACCTCCTGCATCGCGCCCAACGCATAGCGCGTGTTCGGCTTGTCAGCAGTGACACGCCTCTGCCAGCGCTCTTCCGCCATGCTGTCGGCGAGGACCTCAACGCGGGCGGACTCGTCCAGAGCTAAGTAGCGGTCCATGCCGCTACGGCGATTTTGCAGCCGACTAATCCGTTTCGAAATATCACGCGCCATCAGTCTTTCCTCTTCAATTTCATCACGCCGAAAGTGAACCGGCCCAGGCCGTTGAAATATTCACCCTCGCCTTCGGTCAGGGCGTGATTGAAGGTGATCTCCGCCCAGCCGCGATGCGTATTCAACTCGGGCTGATCGATGCGGGGGTCATTGCGGTAGCTATAGAAGAGGCGGAATCCCTCAGCCTCGTCGCGCACCAGGGCCGCCGTGATGCTGTTTGAACCGGACTGCGCGGTCTTGAGGCGAACACGGATGCGGTCCCAACTCTGGACGATCGTGATGTCGCCTGCCCAAACGTAGCCCGGGGTCTTATCCGCATTGAGTGTCTGGCCCTCGACGCGCCATTCCCCGCTTAGATCGGGGACGCCAAGCGCTGCTTTCAGGTATGATAGTTTCCACGCGCGTCGGTCGAAAAACCAGTAGAGGACGGTGAAAACAACGCCTGCACCGATCGGCGGCAGCAGCACGGCAGGGACGTATTCTTCGAACCCCAGCGCGGCTGCCACATTAAGTGCCGCGAGCAGCAGCGCGACCAGGGCCGACGAGATCGCCGCCGCCAAGGCGCCGATGATCTGCCCGACCCTGGAGCGGTTAATTCCCCCCAGAACAGAATATTCGTGGTTCATCCCCCCGCCGCCGCCTTAGTCTTTGTCCTTGGGCGGATTCGGGTCGTTCCCGTGGCTGTCGCTGTTGGCAATTTTCCCGTCGCGGTTGTGGATGCGGAACTCCGTCCCCTGATTACGGCTGATTTCGCGGCCGCGATCGATCGCTTCCTGTTTGGTGTCAAAGTGGCCGCTCGCCCGTTCGCCGCCTCCGCGCTTTACGTCCCAACCCCCATCGGGATTGGGAACAACGTGATGGGTGTCTGGGCCCTTCTTGCCGGTCATAGTGTCCTCTTTCTGCAAAGATGCAATTTCGCCAACAAGGTTGTTGGCACATGAACCATATATAACGGCCGAATGCGTTTGCCAACGACTTTGTTGGCATGTACTGCATCCTCTCCTCGAAGGGCTCGCGTGACCAAATGACGAAGGCGTTCAAATTCAATCCGGGCTTCCTTACCGACGATGAGGCGATCGCGAATTTCGTCGTTCGAAAACCGCAACTTGACATGGTCATCCACGCATTTGCGTCGTCGCGGGATACCGGGGCGGCACGTGTCCTCGTCGTGGCACCTCGCGGCGCAGGAAAGACGACGCTTTGCCGTCGCGTGCTCGCCGAAACCCGTAGACGCGGGCGCTTAGCCGATGACTGGCATGCGATTTTTCTTGGTGAGGAAAGCTATGTCGTCACGACGCCCGGCGAGTTCTTTCTCGAATGTCTGTTTCACCTGCGTGACCAGACGCCGGGGGCGGTGCCCGATGTTCACTATCAGGCAGCGGTGGCGGCATCACGGGAGGACGAACTGGTTACCGCTGGGCTGGCCGCGCTCCGCACCTTCGTTGTAACTCACGGCAAGCGACTGCTGATAGTTGTCGAGAATTTCCATATCATCCTGCAGGACCAGATCGGGCCAGCCGCGCCCGAGCTTCTAGCATTGCTGGCTGACGACGCTCTATTCGGTGTGCTGGCGACCTCGGTAGCTCAGGGGCGCATCGATAGCGACGCACCCGACGCTATTCCCGCCGATTATCTGCGCGTCCCGCTAGAGCCATTGAACCTTTCTGAATGTCAGACACTCTGGGAATCGATTACCGAGCAGTCTGTCCGACCAGAACGAATCCGACCGCTCGAAATCCTCACCGGCGGGAGCCCGCGACTCCTGCATGTCTTGGCCGAATTCATGCGCACGCCGTCGCTACGGGATTTGATGGCCAATCTGAATCAGCTGATCGACCAAAACACTGAATATTTTAAAAGTCAGCTCGATGCGCTCCCCGCCATGGAACGCAAGGTTTTCGCAGCGTTGCTCGACGCTTGGGACCCGCAGTCCGCCAAACAGATCGCCGAGCAGGCCAGAGTGAACACCAACACGGCTTCGACCATGCTGGGTCGCCTTAGTGACCGTGGCGCCGTGATGAGGGGGCCCGCCGAGGGGCGCGCCACGATCTATTATGCGGCTGAGCGGCTCTTCAACATCTATTATCTGATGCGCAGGCGTAGCCATCCATCCAATCGCGTGCGCGCGCTCGTATCCTTTATGACAGGCTATTACGACCAAGATGAACTGGTGAAGACCACTGCATTATTGGTTCGCGAGGCCTGCGCGATCGCCCCCGAACTTCGAGGCGATTATCACTCCACCTTCGACGCGATCCTGAGCGGAGCGGAGGAGAGGACGCGAAAGCAAATTCTCGAGCAGACGCCGCGAGAGTTCATTCGTGTTTTCAGAAGGGATCGATCGCTTTTACGCGTCGAAGAACCTGATTTGTTTGGCAGACCGCCGACCCCTGGCGATGAGGATACCGAGATCGCGCAAATGACCGACGCGTTCGAGGCAGCCGCAGACAAGGGAAATTTCTCGGAAGCGCTCCAAATCCTGGAAAGCATGTTGGTGCGATGGCCGGAACTCGCCGGCGCCTGGCTCCGGGTATCGTTGGTTCATCAGCGTCTGGAGGATTTTGAGGCCGCAGTCGCTCCGGCTCGAAAAGCCGTCGAGCTCGCACCTGAGGACGCTTGGGCGAGAGCCGTGCTGGCCACCGCGCTCGTAGGTGTCGGCGATCGGACTCAGGCTGCCGAGGTCTTCGAGCAATCCCTTCAGCGCGAGCCGGCGCAAGTGATGGCGGTCGTCGGGCTGGCCGAAATGCGCGAAGAAGACGGAGACATCGAGGGTGCGATTGCGATTTACGAACGTGCCCGGGCAGCAGGCACCATGCCTGATCTTCTATGGTCGCGATTTGGCATGTTGCTGACTGAAGCTGGCCGGGACGATGACGCCGAAGAAATTCTGAAAGCCAGCATTCGGGAAAGCGCCGACAATATCGATAGCCGCCGGCTGTTGGTGGATGTCCTGAAGGCAGCGAACCGGGAAGATGAGGCGGTGCAAATTCTCCGGTCCGCTGCGTTGGACCTCGATAGCCCCGTTGCTTGGGCCGATCTCGGCATGTTCCTATACCTGCGAACCGACCGCGTTGACGATGCTCGTGACGCGCTCGAAACCGCGGTCGCTCGTGGGATTACTCGAGTGAGACCATTCCGGGCGCTTGCCCAAAGTCTCTTTAGTGCTGACGCTCCGCCCGAGCGGTTGAGATCATTGATGGAGCTAGCCATCGAGCAGGTCTCCAACAAAGCGGACGCTTGGAGTTTAGCTGGCGACGTCTTTGCGCTGCTGGATGACGACGAACAGGCTGAAAAGGCATATCGCGCGTCGATCGCGGCGGACGATAATGTAAGCGCGCGTATAGGTCTGGCGCGGCTACTGGCAATCCGAGTCGAAACTCGCCCGGAAGCAGAGTCGATTCTGCGGGGCACAATTGCGGATTCCCGGAGCAAAAGCGTTTGCGCTGCAGCAAGGGAACTTGCCGAACTGCTAGTGCACAATGGTGACGAGGTGGAAGCGGAACAAATCGTCAGAAATGCGCTCCAGACGAACAACGAATGCATCTGCTGTTTGATAATGCAAGGGCAGATTTGCGCTCGTCGGGGTGATCGTAGATCGGCTGCTCAATCGTTTGATGCGGTGCTCAATTTAGATGCGGAGTCTGTCCCAGCGTTGACAGGCCTCGCTCTTGCTGATCCAGCCCAAGCGGAGGACCTCATCGCCCGAGCCATGGCAGTAGCGCCGGACAACCCCCGAACATTGTTCACCCGCGCCAAGCTCCTCCAGCACGAATCCCCGGACGCTCAGATCGCTGACTTGCGCGCGGCGATCGAGAAGGACCCAGTCTTCATTCCGGCTGTGCTTATGCTAGCTCCGCTGGAGGCAGATCGAGGAGATTTGCCGGGCGCCCTTGACCATCTTATCGTCGCTCTCGACCGTCTTACCGGGCACAGAGAATGGCTATCCGACTTTGTGGACGCCGCTATGTCTGTCGCTCGCCGGGGCTTTGCGAACGAAGTCATTGCGCTGATCGAAGGCCATGAAGCTGCGGTGACGCTTGAGCCCCTAATCGTGGCGCTCAAGCTGACCAGAGGTGAGACGCCACGGGTCGCCAAGGAGGTCCTTGAGGTCGCCAAAGACATTGTCGAACGCTCTCAGGCCCGTTGAACTCAAGCCCTTGCTCGTTTTGATTTTTGGAGATCAGTCTCAGATAATATCCGTGCCAGTTTAAACAGGCACGAAAAACATTCCGTTCTTCGATATCGACTAAGGCTGACTCAGGGTCGTGTCTGATTAGTCAACGCGGTCGCCTCGTCGCTCAGCCGATCGGCTTCGGCAGCCAAGTTGTCGGCCACGGCGTCCGAGGTTGAACTAGAGTCGTTTTCAAATTGATTGAATCGCTTTGGGGATTCCCAAGGGTGATTGTTTCTGATTCGACCTGCTGGCTGGGGATGGAGGCCAGCAGGGATGGCGAGACCCTATTCGAACGATTTGCGTGAACGCGTTGCGGCGGCGGTTTTGACGGGTCGCAGTTGTCGCGAGGTAGCGTCGCTATTTGGGGTGAGCGTTGCCAGCGTGGTCAAATGGTCGCAGCGCCAGCGGGCGACGGGGACAGCGGCGTCGCGGCCGATGGGTGGTCACCGCAAGCGATTGCTCGAACCACACCGAGCGCTGGTCATCGGCCGGCTGAAAGCGGTGCCTGACATCACGCTCAAGGTCCTGGTCGCTGAACTGGCCGAGCAAGGCATCGCGACCAGCCCGGTATCGGTGTGGCGGCTGGTGCGTTCGGAAGGGCTGTGCTTCAAAAAAAACGCTGTTCGCCGTCGAACAAGAGCGACCGCTGGTCGCAAGACGGCGGGCACAGTGGAAGAAATATCAGGGCCGACTTGATCCTCGGCGCCTCGTCTTCATTGATGAGACCTGGGCGAAGACGAATATGACGCCGATCCGGGGTTGGGCACCACGCGGGCAGAAGCTGGTCGCCCGCGCACCGTTCGGCAAGTGGCGCACGCTGACTTTCCTCGCAGCTCTACGCCATGACCGGATCGACGCGCCCTGCGTACTCGACGGGCCGATCAACGGCGAAAGCTTCACGGCCTGGGTCGAGCAGTTCCTCGTGCCGACACTGTCGTCGGGCGATGTCGTCATCATGGACAATCTGGGCAGCCACAAGGGCGCCGCCGTCAGGAAAGCGATCCGGGCAGCTGGTGCAAAGCTGCTGTTCCTGCCGCCCTACTCGCCAGATCTGAACCCGATCGAGCAGGTCTTCGCCAAGCTCAAGCTACTCCTCCGAAAAGCCGCTGAGCGATCCGTCGATGCCACCTGGCGCCGCATCGGATCGCTCCTCGACGCCTTCCCACCACAGGAGTGCGCCAACTATCTCAGAAACTCAGGATACGCTTCAGCCTAACTGAAAACGACTCTAGTCGCCGTTGGCTGGGGATGACTGCTGAACCAGATGAACAGCAACACCATAAGAACCACCGCGATCAGCCCCAAGATGAGCTTGATCGCCAGGCCATCCGCGGCCTCCCATTCCTCCGATATCGCGACCTTACCTGGCGCGGCCTCTTCAGCCTCGACGCACGCAGCAGGCGGCGGCGCTTCTGCGACAGGCCCCCTGCCTGTCGAGTACCCAAGCCGCTCTGCGATCTCCCCTGCCCCCATCAAAACCGCGCCAGCGAGGAACCCGGTTAGCCCGACATGGAGAACCATCATCTGGTTTTGAAGCAGGCCAAGGTTCAGTGTCCCACCGAGCATCGAAATACCGGACGAGCTGTCGACCGCCGTAGGCATCAAGAACGACGCCGCTGCGCACAGAAAACCGATGACCAACAGAATACAGCCAGCTATTTTCACGTGCGCCCTCCCCCGACTATTCCGCAGCGTAACTTACAAGCTGAACTTGTATCAATCCATTGCGATTAGATGGTGAGAATGAGGCGCACGCCCGAATACCAAATTGCTATTTAGGAACTTATGCGCATGTCACCGTAAAAATCATTTTTGCGCTAATCGGAGCACAGATCTGACCACTGACGTGACCGCAAGCAAAATCGCGCCAGTGATTCCCGCCGTGACTAGAATGGGCCCGAGAAGAAGCGGTGCCACCAGGACGGCCCATCCGTCGATGTTGGTATAAACGTATAGGAATGCAGCCAAGAAGCCCGCGGCAGAGCCGAGCCAGATTGCCCTCAATGCAACAGGCAGGTCGCCCGCTGACGCCGGGCGCAAGGCCTTCAAGGCCAGATACGCAATCGAAGTCGCCCCGACGGGGAACACGAGGCTGGCGGGATACTCACGCAGCATTTCAAGTATTGGGTTGGGCATGCGGTGCGTGGCCTTTAACAGGCGTTCCAGTGATCTTTGGGCCATTTCTAGATAAGCGATCCTAAAGATCGCTTCCTTCAGATCCGTGCCGGTCTAAACAGCCCCGAAAAACTCCACGCTGACGACGTCGCGACGACTATCGCGCGGAACCGGCCACCGATTGCGGATGGGCGTTTTTCGCGAATTCCAGGAAGTTGCCCTTCAATGCCGCCTCGACCAGTTCGGCCGTGTTGGCCGGACGCGCTGCCTCGGGCAGGGTCAGCACCTTCAGCTTGTTGCCGCCCACACCCTTGGTCGACCCGCGCACTTCCGGTTTGTCGCCGAAATTGCGGAACATGAACGCAGAGCCGAAACGGTCGCCCCAGACGATGTCTTCGGTCAGGAAGTGTTGCAGGACGATCAGCTCCGAATAACAGGGCGAGGTGGATGGCGCCCGGCGCGTCCGTATCTTCGTCACCGTCTTGCGGTCGAGCACCTCCTGATGCTCGACGATCCGGGTGCCCGCCGGCAGCCCCAGCGCACGAACCGGGTCGGCATCGCGCAAGGCGGCAAGCTGCGCCGACGGTCCGACGAGGCTTTCCATCGACCCGACGATCTGATTCTCCGACGCCCGCCCGGTAATGTACCCGACCTTGTATGGGATTCCCCAAAACGTTTCGGTCGGCCAGATGTGGAGCTCGCATTGCGAGGCGTCGCCAACGGGTGACTTGGCGTTAGCCGAGCCAGCCGCAAGGACCGCGATGGTCGCCGACAAAACGAAAAAAACGGTGCGTAACATCCATTCCCCCCATGCGAGTGCCGAAAGCATCCGGCCTGCTCAAGCGCCGACACTAAGGCGGCTGGTGGCAGCTTTCCAGCCAGTTTCAATCACGGTGTCGGGAGCAGCAATACCGAATTATTATTTAGGGATTTATGCTCACGTCACCGTGAATCCGGCTATGCTGTCGGGGTTAGGGGGAAGCCGAAAATGGATCGGGTACGACACAGTGCGATGCTGAGCGGCTTGGCTTTCTGCGCATTGGTTACGACCACCGCCGTAGCCCAATCGGTTGCTCCTCTGCGGCCGCAGCTTTCTTACGTGCTGCTACGTTTCAACGCCGCGGAGGACGGATCGGCCTCTCACGGCGCCGATTCCTGGCAACGAGCCGACCTGCTTCGGGCCGCGTTGCAGAAGACCGGAACGCACGAAGAGCGGCCGCTCATAGAAGGTTGGACCACCGCAACGACGTACGGGCGATTGTATTGGAATCGCGAAGATTATCTTGTGTTTGCTCCCAAATTGAACACGCCGCTGGCGGAGGTCTGCCATGTCATCGTGACCGATGTGGTTCGTTCATTCACACAGCCCCAGACATTTTCGATAGGCGGCGGCGGCGGTGACAAATGGTGTTCAGAACCAGGCCGCGCCGACGAAGTGCCCACGCCAGACCAAATCCGGGCGAAATGGCCGCGCGGTGAGGTGGCGGATATCGCGCAATTTCGGCTGCCCGAAGGCGTAACGGTTACGGCCAGGCATATCGTTGGGGTTCGCCAATATGGCTGGCCTTTACCGCCGGCAAAGGTCGCCAATATCCTTACGATAGGTCTACTTCCGATGAGTTTGGACGGAGCGCGCCGGAACGATCGGCAGCTGGAGCTTGCTCGTCTTGCGGATGGCCGATGGGCCATGACGTTGAAATATTCGCTGAATCTTAGTGGCTGTTTTCTCACGAACTCGCGGCCGTCCGCGTTGCCAAGCGAAGCTTGGATCACCTCAGAAGTGGAACAATGGTGTAGCGATCACGACGCAGGCTACCTTGCATCCATTCCGGTCGATCAGAGGCCGACGCCCATACCCACATTGGGATCCTGATTACGGTGTCGTGGCGTAATTAAATTCGGTCACAGAAGGAGGAAATCCGCCGCCGAGAAATCGGCCGCATGCAGCGTACCATATGCATCGGTCAGCTGGATGCTGAACGCCACGCCCGCTGACGTGACGACATCCACGCTGACATCGCCGTTCGCCAGATCATGGGCGAAGACGCTGCCCGCACTCCCCCCGCTCTTGAAAGCGGTAATGCCCAGCTTCTCCAGCACGATCTTGTCGACCCCGTCCTGATAATCCTCGATCCGGTCGCCGCCATCGAGCGCACCGGCGCCCTTGAACACGAACCAGTCGGCGCCGCTATCGCCCCAGAGCCGGTCGGCGCCCAGTTCGCCGAACAATTTGTCGAAGCCCAGGCCGCCATGGATCCGATCGGCGCCATCGCCGCCCAGCATGTAATCGTCGCCGCCATCGCCGAACATCTGGTCGTTGCCGGCCTCGCCGCTCATCGTATCGGCGTCGGCGCCGCCTTCCATATAATCGTTGCCCGCGCCGGCCTTCATCGTGTCGCGACCATCGCCACCAAGCAGGACGTCGACGCCATTTTCGGAGGAGAGGATGTCGTCGCCGATGCCGCCCTCGAGCCAGTTGTCGCCGTCGCCGCCGTCGACCCGGTCATTGCCGTCGCCGCCATAGACATGGTCGTTGCCCGACTGGCCCTTCAGCTTGTCGTCGCCACCCTCGCCATAGATCCAGTCATTGCCGGCGCCGCCGGCCACTGCTTCGGTGGTCAGCAGGCCCGTCGCCGGATTGATCTCGTTGAGGAACCCGTCATCGCCGGCGCCGGCATAGATGATGTCATCACCGTACCCGGCATCGATATAGTCGCGGCCGTCCCCGGCATAGATGGTGTCGTTGCCGGCATCGCCGAGGATCTGGTCATGGCCGATCCCGCCGTCGAGATAATCGTCATTGTCGCCGCCGGACAGGATGTCGTTGCCGTCCGCGCCGATCAGCCGGTCGTTGCCCACGCCGCCGTCAAGCCGGTCATTGCCATTCTCGCCAAAGAGATAGTCGGCGCCGGGCCCGCCGATCAGATAGTCATTGCCGTCGCCGCCATAAATGTCGTCGTCGCCGTCACCGCCATGGACCTGGTCATTGCCCCCCTTGGCGAGGATCAGGTCGTTGAGGTTCGTGCCCTGAATGACGTCGGCATTCAACGTCCCTTCAATGCGATTTGCATAGGTTCTCATGGCTACCTGCTTCGGGCTGAATATCGCGCTGTTTTAAGGTGGGCCATTGGTGCCCCAACTATGGTCGTCGTGGTGAGCATGCTTCAACAAGGGCGTATTTTATGAGCAGGGACTATCCTGAAGGCCATTGGTTTTCGATCGGCGGGGCGGGGTATCGGACGAAGAGTGGCGCTTGTCGGGCCGTTGCCGCCACCCGAGGAGATCCGCGCCTGGTTAAACAGGCACGAAAAAGCCTTCAGGCAAACCGGCAATCGGGTGGGCGAGCCTACCCGACCGGGCAGTAGCGAAACATCGCGGCGGCACCCTATCTCCCGTGTTCAGGAGATTTTCGCATGACAACCGCATCGCCCCTCGCCGAGCTTTCCGCATCGCTCGCCGATCTCGCCGCCGCCACCACGCCCTCGATCGTCGAAGTCCAGTCGCGCCATTCGCTGGCGAGCGGCTTCGTCTGGCGCAACGGGTTGGTGATCACCCCCGATGAGACGCTCGCCGATGAAGGGTCGATCGAGATCGAGGAGTCCGACGGCACGGTGCGCAGCGCGACCCTGATCGGGCGCGACGCGGCAACCGATATTGCCCTGCTCCGGGTCGAGGGTTTGAAGGCACCGGTGGCGGCGCTCGCCGACATGGCCGTCCGGCCCGGCGCGCTCGCCTTGATCGTCGCGGCGGCCGACAGCGCGCCGTTGATCGCGTTCGGCGGCATCGCCGCGGTCGGCGCGGCCTGGCAGTCGATGCGTGGTGGCACGATCGATGCCCGGATCGAACTGGATCTGCGGCTGCGGCGTCGCGCCGAGGGTGGCCTTGCCATGGATGGCGCCGGCAGCGCTTTCGGTATGGCGGTGCGCGGCCCGCGTGGCCGGACATTGGTCATCCCGGCGGCGACGATCGATCGCGTCGGCCAGCAATTGCTCGCGCACGGTCGGGTCCAGATCGCCTATCTCGGCGTCGGTCTCAAGGACGTGCCGCTCGATGACGGTGGCCATGGCGCGATGGTGATGGCGATCGAGCGGGAGAGCCCGGCGGCGCGCGCCGGCCTGCATCAGGGAGATATCATCCTGTCCTGGGCCGGCCAGCGCATGCCGCATGTCGGCGCGCTGTTGCGGACGCTGCGGGCGACACCGATCGGCACCGAAATCGTGCTTGGCGTTCGGCGCGGGGGAGCGCCGCTGGAGGTGTCCGTGACGATCGGGGATCGGCCGGAACGGTGAGCATCCGCGATCCCGCGGCGGGCCTGCGTCTCGCGATCCGCGTCGATGACCCGGCGCTCGCCGCCCGGCTCGCCGACATCCTGGGTCGGATCCCGGAATTGCGGATTGCGGGCGCCGACGAAGCGTCCGACCTGGTCCTCAGCGCGTCCGACGCGAGTGAGCACGGGTTCGACCTGACGCCGCGCGAGCGCGACGTGATCGCGTTGCTTGCCGAAGGCCTGTCCAACAAGGCGATCGGCCAACGGCTCGGCATTTCCCCCGACACCGCCAAATTCCATGTCGGCCGGCTGATCGACAAGCTCGACGCGACCGGGCGCACGGATGCGGTGGCGCATGCGGCGCGGCGAGGGATTATTCATCTTTAGAAGGCAGCCGCGGCTACCAGGGGCCAGTCCCGTGGGATTGGGAGTCGCACGGCCCAGGCGCTCGCCCACGCGATCGGTTACGCGATCGGTTACGCGGACCGATGTGGCGGGCGACGACGACGTCCAGGCCTATCGCGTCGAGCGCGGCGGTGCAGCGCCACTGCCGATCGCCTGGCGCCGGCCGCCTCGGCGCCGCTACAGACCGAGCGCGCTCAGGCCGGGATGGTCGTCGGGGCGGCGGCCGAGCGGCCAGTGGAATTTGCGATCGCCCTCGGCGATCGGATGCTCGTTGATGCTCGCGATCCGCAACTCCATCAGGCCGTCGCGGTCGAACTGCCAGTTCTCGTTGCCATAGGCGCGGAACCACTGCCCGCTGTCGTCATGATATTCATAGGCGAACCGCACGGCGATGCGGTTGCCGGCAAACGTCCAGAGTTCCTTGATGAGCCGATAGTCGAGTTCGCGCGACCATTTGCGCCCCAGAAACGCCTCGATCTCGGCGCGGCCCTTGGGAAACTCCACCCTGTTCCGCCATTGGCAGTCGGGCGTGTAGGCCAAGGCCACCTTGGCGGGATCGCGGCTGTTCCAGCCATCCTCCGCCGCGCGCACCTTTTGCCGCGCCGTGTCCTCGGTGAACGGGGGAAGCGGGGGTCGGCTCATCATTGCTCTCCTTTGGCGGCTCGAAGAGTGGCAAGCTCGGACCTGAGGCCGGCGATCTCGGCTCGCGGTCATGATATAGGCCGAATTCGCCTCGGCGAGCACGAAATCCGTGCCAGGTTAAACAGGCATGAAAAGCTCTGAGCCTAGCCCATAAGCCCATTCCGGTAGCAGTTGTGGTCGACGGCGTCGGCGGACGATGGCACCTTATCGCCTCCATAAGGAGGGGGCCTATGCGTATCGTATTTGGTATCGCTTTACTCTGTGTAGCGACGCCGTCATTTGCCGGCACATATCACTGGGCGAACGGGAAATCCCCGCAAGCTGCTTGCGGCGACGCAAATGCCGCCGCCAAGAAGCGGGCAAAAAGGATTCGCACGTGCGTCACGACCAAATGCATTCCGGGGACCCAGACCGTTTCGGTGGGTGGGCCATTGGGGTTCCAGGGCTACGCCGTCAGCGCTAACCATCGCGGCAGCTGCTAGCTGACTTCTAGTTATCCAGCGGCAAGCCGGACTCGGTAGCGAACCATCCCCTCTCCACCTCGGTGTCGGTCGGGAGATTCGTGTGCCAGGTCGAGCAACACGAAAAAACCCGCCGCACCATCAGGCGCTGCGGGCTCTTTCAGTCCTGCGGAAAGGGGTTGGTGGAGCCGAGGGGGATCGAACCCCTGACCTCTGCAATGCCATTGCAGCGCTCTCCCAGCTGAGCTACGGCCCCACATTTTCCGGGAAGGAAGGCGCCCCTAACCGGACTGCGCCCCTTTGACAAGCGGGTGGTTAGCCCGCTTGCCTTAAAAAATTGCGTCGATCAGTTTTCGTCTTCGTTGCCGCCGGTCTCGACACCGAGATCGTCGTCACCGCCCAGATCGACTTCATCGTCGGCCGAAGGCTCGCCTTCGTCCTCGATGCCGATCTCCAGATCGTCACCCTCGAGGTCCGAATCGTCCTTTTCGGGCTTCTCGGCCTTGACCACCTCGAACGGCAGCGGCTGCTTCGATTTCAGGATCGGCTCGGGCGCCCAGGCGGTGTTGCAATTGATGCAGGTCACCGGGTCGTCCTTGCCTAGATCGTAAAAGCGCGTTGCGCATTTCGGGCACGTACGCTTCGTGCCCCATTCCGGCTTGACCATGCCGATTTGTACCTTTCGATTTATGTAAATTTCGGGGATCGACCCCTAAAGTGGCGCGCGCCTTGCCATAGCGCAAGGTGGCTGTCAAAGCCCGCGACCGATGTCGCATGCTGCTCCCAAACCCCTCCGGATCGAATCCTCCGCCGGCCTGACCGGCCGTGTCACCGTACCCGGCGACAAGTCGATCAGCCATCGCTCGCTGATGCTGTCGAGCCTGGCGGTCGGCGAAAGCCGGATCGAAGGCCTGCTGGAAGGCGAGGATGTTCTCGCGACCGCCGCTGCGATGCGGGCGATGGGCGCTACTATTGAGCGCAGCGACGACGGCATCTGGCGCGTCTGGGGTGTCGGGGTCGGCGGATTGCTCCAGCCGGCGGGCGCGCTCGACATGGGCAATTCGGGGACGTCGACGCGGCTGCTCGCCGGGTTGGTCGCGAGCCACGCGATCACCGCGACCTTTATCGGCGATGCCTCGCTCAGCAAAAGGCCGATGGGCCGGGTGATCGATCCGCTGTCGCTGATGGGGGCGGAATTCACCTCCAGCCCCGGGGGCCGCCTGCCGATGATGGTGCGCGGTATTTGCCCGGCGGTGCCGATCGAATACACGCTCCCGGTCGCCTCTGCCCAGGTCAAGTCGGCGGTGATCCTGGCCGGGCTCAACACGCCGGGCATCACCCGCGTGATCGAGCCGGTGCCGACGCGCGATCATAGCGAGCGGATGCTGGCCGGGTTCGGCGCCAATCTGACGGTCGAGGCGACTAATCGCGGGCGCGTCATCTCGATCCATGGCGAGGCCGAATTGAAGCCGCAGCAGATCGTCGTGCCGGGCGATCCCAGCTCGGCGGCGTTCTGGGCAGTCGCCGCATCGATCGTGCCGGGCAGCGAAGTGACCATCGCCAATGTCGGGCTCAATCCGACGCGCGCCGGCATCTTCACCGCGCTCCGGATGATGGGCGCCGACATCACCGAGGTCGATCCGCGCATTGTCGGCGGCGAGCCGGTCGCCGATTTGATCGTGCGCCACGCGGCGCTGACCGCGATCGACGTGCCACCTGACCTCGCGCCGAGCATGATCGACGAATATCCGGTGCTGTTCGTCGCCGCGGCACTGGCCGCCGGCCGCACCGTCGCGCGCGGCGCGCACGAATTGCGCGTCAAGGAATCGGACCGGATCGCGGCGATGGCAACGGCGCTGCAGGCCTGTGGCGTCGGCGTCGAGGAATTTGACGACGGCCTCGCGATCACCGGCAGCGGTGGCGAGCCGATCCCCGGCGGTGCGACGATCGCCTCGTTGCTCGATCACCGCATCGCGATGGCGATGACGGTGGCGGGGCTGGTCGCGCGCCGGCCGATCACGATCGACGACGTCGCTCCGGTCGCGACAAGCTATCCGGTGTTCTTCGAGACGCTGGAGCAATTGGCGGGCCGCGCATGACACGGATGATCGGCCGCCGCGAGCTGCTCGCCGGCGGGCTCGCGCTCGGCGCCACCTTCGCCCTCCCCCGCCCGCTGTTCGCGCGCAAGGCGGACGGTTATCCGGCGCCCGATCTGGAGAAGATGGTCCCGGTCGACGGCGGGCGGGTCTATGTTCGCGTCAACGGCAAGCTGAACGGCGCGAAGCCACCGATCGTCATGCTGCATGGTGGCCCGGGCGGCGATCACGAACATTTCATGCCCGCGGTCGCTTTGGCCGACGAGCGCGCGGTGATTCTCTACGACCAGCTCGACAGCGGACAGTCGGACCGGCCCAATGACCCCAAGAATTGGCGGGTCGACCGCTTCGTCGATGAGATCGAGCTGGTCCGGAAAGCGCTTGGCGTGGATCGCTGGCATCTGCTCGGCCATAGCTGGGGCGGCACGCTCGCGCTCGAATATGGCGCGCGGCGGCCGGCGGCGTTGCGCGGACTCGCGCTCGCCAGTCCTTTGGTGTCGACGCGGAGCTGGATCGCCGACGCCAACACCTTGCGCGGCCAATTGCCCGCCGATGTCCAGGCCGAGATCGCCAGCTGCGACAAGGGCCCGAGCCGGGGCTGCGACGACGGCGTCAATGCCTTCTACCGCGCGTTCAACGGCCGCGAGCCGGCTAAGCCCGCCGCGATCGCCTATGCCGGCGCGCATCCCAACGGCTTCAACCCCAAGCTCTACAACGCGATGTGGGGGCCGAGCGAATTCGCCTGCACCGGCAGCCTGAAGGAGTATGACGGCGAGCCGCTGCTGGCCAAGCTCGACGGGCGGCGGACGATCTTCCTGGGCGGCCAATATGACGAAGCGCGCCCGACCACGCTTGCTGGATTCGCCGCGCGCGTGCCCGGCGCCGAATATGCCACGATCCCGGGCTCGGCGCATGGTATCTTCGCCGACCGGACGCTGGAAACGGTCGCATTGATCCGTGGCTGGCTGGCGCGACAGGACGGACGCGCCTAGGACGCGCCTCATGGAGTTTAGCGTATGATCATCGCCGTGGACGGTCCCGCCGCCAGCGGCAAGGGCACCGTCGCCCGCGCCCTGGCGAAACATTATCGCCTGCCGCACCTCGATACCGGCCTGCTGTACCGCGCGGTCGCGGAGAATGTGCATCGGCTCGACCTCGACCCGACCAAGGAAGCCGACGCGGTCGCCGCGAGCAATTTCGACGACAGCCTGCTCGACGATCCCGTGCTGCGCAGCGATGAGGCGGGGCAACGCGCCTCGATCGTTTCGGCGCATCCGCTGATCCGGGCCGCATTGCTGCAACGCCAGCGCAAGTTCGCGCACCAGGAAGGCGGCGCGGTGCTCGACGGGCGCGATATCGGCACGGTGATCGCGCCCGAAGCCGACGCCAAATTGTTCGTCAAGGCGACGCCCCAGATCCGCGCGCGGCGCCGCCATGCCGAGCTCAAGGCACAGGGCAGCACGCTCAGCTTCGACAAGGTGCTGGCCGATATCCGCGCGCGCGATCAGCGCGACATGGGGCGCGACGCGGCACCGCTGGTAATGGCGGCCGATGCCGGCATCCTCGACACCAGCTTCCTGTCGATCGAAGCCGCGGTGAAGCGCGCGATCGAGCTGGTCGAGCGGCAATTGCGGCTGAAGGCGGCGAACGGCTGAGCCGAGCGATCCGAATACTGCACGCTGGGGATATGAGTTTTCACGCGAGCCCGGCTCGATTCCGGGGACGAACTGCCATATAAAGAATTCTTTATATCTCGCTTGACCTGGCGCATTTTCAGCGGGATAAGGCGTGCGTCGAGGTTCTTCGGACGGGTTCGCCCGCGCCGAAGCTAAGACGGGAAGCCGGTGCGGTCCTTTGGGACCAAGGCCGGCGCTGCCCCCGCAACTGTAAGCGGCGAGCGGCGGTCGATGAGTGTCACTGGGGGCGTCCAATCCCCTGGGAAGGCCGGACCGACGTGTTGACCCGTGAGCCAGGAGACCTGCCTCCGACGCGATAACGTCCACCGGCGGGGTGTCCGGGCTGGCCGCTTGCATCCTGCGGTCGGCCCCGTGTCGTCCGTGCGTGCTCGTGTCTGGTCTTTGCCCTGCCTTTCATCGGGGTATGAAGACCATGACCGTCACTGTTGCCACTCTCGGATTCCCACGTATCGGGCCGCGCCGCGAATTGAAGGTCGCGCTCGAGAAATTCTGGTCGGGCCAATCGTCCGAAAGCGAGTTGCTCGAAGCCGCCGCCGGGCTGCGCACCGCCGCCTGGGCGCGGCAGAGAGCGCTCGGCGCCGACTGGCTGCCATCCAACGATTTCTCGCTCTACGACCACGTCCTCGACACCAGCCTGATGCTGGGGGCGATCCCGGAGCGCTATGGCAAGGCGGCGGGCGATTCCGATCTCGCCACCTATTTTGCGATGGCGCGCGGCACGACGGGCGAGGATGATGATTGCGGGCACGGGCACGGCAGCCTGACCGCGTGCGAGATGACCAAATGGTTCGACACCAATTACCATTATATGGTCCCCGAACTGGTCGCCGGGCAGAAGCTCGCGCTGAGCTCGGCCAAGATCGTCGACGAGTATCGTGAAGCCAAGGCGCAGGGGTTCGAGACGCGCCCCGTCCTGCTCGGCCCAGTCACCTGGCTCAGCCTCGCCAAGGGGCGCGGGGTCGATCCGTTCGACTATCTCGATGAAGTGCTGGGGCTTTATACCGCCGTCTTGACCCAGCTCGGTCAGGCCGGCGCCGAGTGGGTACAGATCGACGAACCGGTGCTCGTGCTCGACCTGACCGAGCGCCAGCGCAACGCGATCACCCGCGCTTATGCCAAGCTGCCGCGCGCCGGCGTGAAACTGATGCTCGCGACCTATTTCGGCGGGCTCGAGGACAATCTCGATCTGGCGATCCACTTGCCGGTCGCCGGCTTGCACGTCGATCTGGTTCGCGCGCCGCAGCAACTCGATGCGGTGCTGGCCAAGGCGCCCAAGTCGCTATTGCTCTCGCTCGGCGTGATCGACGGGCGCAACGTGTGGCGCGCCGATCTCGCCGCGTTGCTCGACCGGCTCGAGCCGATCGCCGCGAAGCGCGATATCGTGCTCGCACCGTCCTGCTCGCTGCTCCACACGCCGGTCGACCTGGCGCTGGAACGCAGGGTCGATCCGGAGATCGCGCAATGGCTCGCCTTCGCGGTGCAGAAGGTTGGGGAACTCGCCACGCTGAAGCGCGCGCTTAATGAGGGCCGGGACAGCGTCGCCGACGACCTGGCAGCATCAAGCGCGGCGGCCGCGGCACGCAAGACCTCGCCGCGGATTCATGACGACGCGGTGGCGGCACGGCTGGCGGCGATCACGCCGGCCGATCGCGAGCGGCAATCCCCCTACCCCGTCCGCGCCGCAGCGCAGACGGAAGCGCTCGACCTGCCCGCCTTCCCCACCACCACGATCGGCTCGTTCCCGCAGACCGCCGAGGTGCGCCGCGCGCGTGCCGATCATAATCGCGGGACACTCGATGCCGTGGCCTATGAACAGTTCCTCCGCGAGGAAACCGAACGCGCGATCCGCTGGCAGGAGGACGCCGGGCTCGACATGCTCGTCCATGGCGAATTCGAGCGCAACGACATGGTGCAATATTTCGGCGAGCAATTGTCGGGCTTCGCCTTCACCGTGAGCGGATGGGTGCAATCCTATGGCTCGCGCTGCGTGCGTCCGCCGATCCTGTTCGGCGACGTCTCGCGGCCCAGGCCGATGACGGTCGACTGGTGGCGCTACGCGCAGAGCCTGACCGACAAACCGATGAAGGGCATGCTGACCGGTCCGGTGACGATCCTCAACTGGTCGTTCGTCCGCGACGATCAGCCCCGCGAGGCATCGTGCCGCCAGATCGCGCTGGCGATCCGCGACGAGGTGGTCGACCTGGAGAAAGCGGGCGCCAAGGCGATCCAGATCGACGAGGCGGCGTTGCGCGAAGGCCTGCCGCTGCGCCGGCGCGACTGGCAGCATTATCTCGATTGGGCGGTCGACTGCTTCCGCCTGTCCGCCGCCGGGGTCGCCGACGCGACGCAGATCCACACGCACATGTGCTATTCGGAGTTCAACGACATCCTGCCGTCGATCGGCGCGATGGACACCGATGTGATCTCGATCGAGACCGCGCGCTCGCAAATGGAGTTGCTCGAGGGGTTCGCGCGCTATCGCTATCCGAGTGCGATCGGGCCGGGCGTCTACGACATCCACGCCCCGCGCGTGCCGACGGTCGAGGAGATGGTCGCGCTGATGCGGCTGGCGCAGGATCACCTCCGTCCCGAGCAATTGTGGGTGAACCCAGATTGCGGGCTGAAGACGCGCAAATGGGAGGAAGTGAAGCCGGCGATCGACGCGATGGTCGCCGCCGCTCATGCGTTGCGCGTCCGCGTGGCGGAGCCGGCCTGATGTCAGGTGTCGTCCGCCTCATCGACATGGTGTTCCCGGGCGACACCAACCATCACGGCACGCTGTTCGGCGGGGTGGCGCTCGCGCACATGGACAAGGTGGCGTTCCTCGCCGCCTCGCGCCATGGCCGGGCGCCCTTCGTCACCGCCGCTTCCGAACGGATCGACTTCGCCGCACCGGCGCTGAAGGGCGAGCTGATCGAGGCGACGGGGCGGATCACCCGCGCCGGCACGCGATCGGTCGATGTCGAGATCGAGCTGACCGCCGAGGCACTGCTGAGCGGCGAGCGGCGGCTGTGCACGCGCGGGCTGTTCACCCTGGTCGCGGCCAAGGGATCCGACACGCGCCTGCCGCTGCCGCCGCTCGACCGCATGGCGGCCGAACCGGAGGATGGCCGGCTGCACATGGCCGATATGGTGTTCCCGCCGCAGACCAATCACTATGGCACCTTGTTCGGTGGCGATGCGCTGAGGATGCTGGGCAAGGCCGCCTTCATCGCCTCGACCCGGCACGCCCGCGCGGTGATGGTCATGGCCGCATCCGATCGGATCGACTTCCGCTCGCCGGTGCGCGAAGGCGAGATGGTCGAGTTGATCGCGCGGGTGATGATGAGCGGCCGGAGTTCGGTCCGCGTCGGGGTCGAATTATGGGCCGAAAACCTGCTGAGCGGCGATCGCCGCCGCGCCGCGACCGCCGAGTTCGTGATGGTCGCGGTCGATGAAGCGGGACGCCCCGCACCGATCGACTGACAAGCTTGCCTCCGCGCCCTGGAATCGCTATGAGCCCGCCCGTCCGGCGAGCAGGTTCTCGCGGAGGAAGGCGCGGAGGTACCCTCTGGCGCCCTTTTCGCATTTTAGCGTTGAGCCCATCCTCCGTAGCTTCTGCCCTTCGGGTGCCGCGTCGGCGTTCGGCCGCCGTGGCGTTTTGGCCAAGACCACCGGAGACAACCGGTTGGCCGGAAACAGTTGATTAGGAATAATATTTTTATGGCCACTACGGCAAACCCGACACGCGACGATTTCGCGAAACTGCTCGAACTGACCCTCGGCGACGCCGACGGCTTCGAGGGCCGCGTGGTGCACGGCACCGTCACCGGCATCGAGAACGACATGGCCGTCATCGACGTCGGTCTGAAGAGCGAAGGCCGCGTGCCGCTGCGTGAATTCGCCGCGCCGGGCCAGAAGGCCGACCTCAAGGTTGGCGACGAAGTCGAAGTGTTCGTCGACCGCGTCGAGAATGCCAATGGCGAAGCGATGCTGTCGCGCGACCGCGCACGCCGCGAAGCCGCCTGGGACAAGCTCGAAGCCGAATTCGTCCAGTCGGCCCGCGTCGAGGGCGTCATCTTCGGCCGCGTCAAGGGCGGCTTCACCGTCGACCTCGACGGCGCCGTGGCGTTCCTGCCCGGCTCGCAGGTCGATATCCGTCCGGTCCGCGACGTCCAGCCGCTGATGGACATTCCGCAGCCCTTCCAGATCCTGAAGATGGACCGCAAGCGCGGCAACATCGTCGTGTCGCGTCGCGCCGTGCTCGAAGAGACCCGCGCCGAGCAGCGTTCGGGCCTGATCCAGAGCCTGGCCGAGGGTCAGATCATCGACGGCGTGGTCAAGAACATCACCGATTACGGTGCGTTCGTTGATCTCGGCGGCATCGACGGCCTGCTCCACGTCACCGACCTCAGCTACAAGCGCGTCCAGCACCCGAGCGAGGTCCTGAACATCGGCGACACCGTCAAGGTTCAGATCATCCGCATCAACAAGGACACGCAGCGCATCTCGCTCGGCATGAAGCAGCTCGAGAGCGATCCGTGGGATGGCGCCGCCGCCAAGTACCATGTCGGTGCCAAGATGACCGGCCGCGTGACCAATATCACCGAGTACGGCGCGTTCGTCGAGCTCGAAGCGGGCATCGAGGGCCTGGTCCACGTCTCCGAGATGAGCTGGACCAAGAAGAACGTCCATCCGGGCAAGATCGTCTCGACCTCGCAGGAAGTCGATGTCGTCGTGCTCGAGGTCGACGAGGACAAGCGCCGCATCTCGCTGGGCCTCAAGCAGGCCCAGGCCAATCCGTGGGAAGCGTTCGCCGCTGCTCACCCGGTCGGCTCGACGGTCGAGGGCGAAGTCAAGAACGCCACCGAATTCGGCCTGTTCATCGGTCTCGACAACGATGTCGACGGCATGGTCCACATGTCGGACATCGCCTGGGGCATTTCGGGCGAGGACGCGCTCAACCTGCACCGCAAGGGTGAGATGGTGACCGCGATCGTGCTCGACATCGACGCCGAGAAGGAGCGCATCTCGCTCGGCATGAAGCAGCTTGAGCGTGGTGGCCCGTCGGCCGCGATCGTCTCGGGCGCCGGCGACAAGCTCAACAAGAACTCGGTCGTCACCGTGATCGTGCTCGAAGTCCGCGACGCGGGCCTCGAGGTTCAGGTCGGCGAGGACGGCGCCACCGGCTTCATCAAGCGCACCGATCTCGGCCGCGACCGCGACGAGCAGCGTCCGGAGCGTTTCCAGGTCGGCCAGAAGTTCGACGCCATGGTCACCGGCTTCGATCGTTCGAAGAAGCCGACCTTCTCGGTCAAGGCGATGCAGATCGCCGAAGAGAAGCAGGCGGTCGCGCAATATGGTTCGTCCGATTCGGGCGCATCTCTGGGCGACATCCTGGGCGAAGCGCTCAAGGCCCGCGACACCAAGAAGTAAGCTCAAAATGGGTAGCGTCCTGAAGACGCTACCCTTTTTGTTACACTTTCACTGTCGAATCGGTCCTATTGCGTTCGGCATATTTTCTTTATGATAAGCATCGGTGGGGGCCCTTTTTCCGCGAGGGGGAAATTCTCGGAAAAACGGGTAGTTGATGGAGAAGACCGGGACGTGCCCCGGTGGTCCTTCAACTCTGGGGAGACCGTGTTCGTATGATTCGTTCGGAACTGATTCAGAAGCTTGCAGAAGCCAATCCAGATCTTGCGCTCCGCGACGTCGAAGCGATCGTGACAACGTTCTTCGATGAGATTTCGCGGCGTTTGGCGGCCGATGGCCGCGTCGAACTGAGGGGCTTCGGCGCTTTTTCAACGCGTGCGCGCGGCGCGCGCACTGGTCGCAACCCGCGAACGGGCGAAGTAGTGGAAGTCGACGCCAAGCGCGTCCCCTATTTCAAGCCCGGCAAGGAAATGCGCGTCCGGCTCAACGTTTCCTGAGCCGAGGTGGCCTGGTTCAAGCGACGCGAAGCGCAGTTTGAACCAGGACTCACCGAGGGCCGGCCGGCAGGCGCGCAGCGCCTGACCGACGTCACGCGATTTACTCGCGTGACGGCACCCCCCGCCTTCCAACTCCACGCTTGACCAAGCCGCGCGCCTGCGCGACCTGTGCCGACACGCGGACGTGGCGAAATTGGTAGACGCACGGGACTTAAAATCCCTCGCCCTATGGGTGTGCGGGTTCGAGTCCCGCCGTCCGCACCATCATGTAAAGAAACGATAATCCGGCTGCCTTCGGCGGTCGGATTTCGTGCGTTCCAACACATTTCCAATAACGCATTCCAACAACATTTCGCAGAATCAGCGAGCTAGAGCCTCGACGCCCGACACGATTTCGCCTCCCCGAGACACCATCGACATCGCCACACCGGCACCTTCGATCATACTGAGCCATTCGTCATAGGTCGCGGTCTGACCGCCGAACGCGCTGGCGCCCGTCTCCGATAGCCAGCGCGCAAGGGCCTCTGGCGTCGAGAATACGGGGGAGATGGGCGAACCCTCGCTCGTGGTTTCCCACATCTGCCACCCTTCGCCCGTCGGCGGCGGCGTCCGCTCCCAGGCTTCGTGGGCGGCCGCTTGCTCCGCATCGCGCCAGATCGCACCTTCGCCGCAGCAGACCGCGCAGCGCTTCTCGATGCCGAGTCGCTCGCATTCTGCGTCGCACACGAGCCACTGGTTGATGCTGTCGTGGCCCATGCCCGCGATCGACCAGTCGTTGACCTCGGCGGCTGACGGGCGATGGCCAGTCGCGATGTAACCGACCCCGGGGCCCTCCCAGCGATGCGTCAGATCGCGAAGGCGATCGCCAGCAAGGAGGGCGTCCACATCAGACTGGTCAAGGTGGTGCGACCAGCACCCGTTCCAGTGCGCGCATAGCCGCTCTGCCTCGATACGAATGGCTGTCTCGCCGGAGCCGTAGAATTCCGGGGAGCGGCCGACGTTGCGTTCAGCGAACGCGCGGACTTTGGGATGGTCTGGCGTGAACGGCGCGCTGCCGCGCTGCTCCGGGCGGAAAGGGGCGTAGCCGTACCACTGATCCCGTAAGAGCTTCGCCACCCGCGAAAGACCGGTCTCATCGCAGGCCTTGCACGGCGTCGGCCTCAGATGCGCCGGCATTAGGTAGCCTTGCCAACGCTCCTTCAACGGCCAATCGAAATCCCCCGGTACGCGCCTGACTTCGCGACTCATTTCTCTTCCTCGTCTGCTCTGCGCTTTGCCTGCCCAAGTGCCACAGCGGCGCGACGCGTCTCGCCGATTCGGCGGGCCTTCTTCTCGGTCACCTTGTTGTAAACGGTCGTCTGGCCGAGCGTGATGTGCCCGGAGATCGGGCGGATATCCTCGATACCGACGTCGCCCAGCTCGGTCGCGCCGCCGTGGCGGAACCCGGTGAACGACATGCCGTCCGGCAGGCCGGCCGCGATTCGGATCTTCCGAAACACGCGCGCGCTCTCGTCTGGGGTGTAGCGCTGGTCGGTGGCCTCGTTCATGACGATCTGCCCCTCGCCCCGCCCCTGTCTCGCCAGTTCTTCCTCGAGCGAGGGGTACAGCAGCGGTCCGCGCTCGCGAATCTCCGGATCCTCGTTTTCGGGGTCGGGATCGCCGCGGAGCGGGATGACCTGGCTAGTACCGGTCTTGCCCTGGCGCATGGCGAACGACTCGCCCGGGCGGTAATCCTCCCAGAAGAAACCCCGACCCTCGTCGCCCTCCTCGCGGATATAGCCGAACACGTCGGTGGTGCGCCGGACCAACTCGAACGCGATCGCCGCGGCGGTGGCCATCGACTGGATGCCCATCTCGCACGCCTTCGCACGGAACAGATCGTATTCCTCGCGCGACGTCGGTCGATTGCCCTTCTCGGCCTTCATCTTGATGCCCATGCGCGAGAACGGGTTGGGGCCCTTCAGCTTCTTCGCGCGAATCGCCTCGAACCAGACACGCCGGCAAATCTGCATGCAGTGGCCGGCGGCGCGCTTCCCGCGCTGCTTCACGATCGCTCGATAGATGGCGTCGGCATGGTCGGCGGTGATGTCGGCGGCCTGGCGGTTGCCGAGCAGCGTCGTCTTGAGCTGGAACGCCTCGATCGCCGGCATATACTTCTCGTAATCGGCCTTGCTCAGCGCGCCGAGCTCCTTGAACCGATCGCGCGCGCGGTACCAGGCGAACAGCGAGCGAATCGTCCCCTCCGGAGGCCGCGTGTCGACGCCGACGCGCCACTCGTCGAGGAAGGTGTTGAGCAGCTCTGCCTTGCCGATCGCGATCGCGAGATCCGTGCCCAGGGCCTCCGAGGACACCGGGCAGAGGCGACCGTGGCGCGTAGCCGGCGGCCGCGCCCAGTCGGGCATCTGCCAATAGAAGGCAGAGCCGCCGCCCGCGGCCTTCTTCACGCGCATGTATCGGGGCAGATTAACCCTGGCCACGGAGGTCCTCGAATTCATCGTCGATATCGCTGGCGCCGACGCCGAACAGATTGGCCGTCGCGCGCTCAAGCTGCTCGCGGAGGTACATCTTCTGGCCGTGCCGGCCGAGCTGGCGCGGCACGAGAGATCCGTTGCGCTCGAGCGCATCGAACAGCTTCTCGCTGATGCCGGTGAACTTGAGCGCGTCGGCGCGGTTGAGCGTCAGCGGCTGCATGGAGAACATTACGCCCATCAGCTTTGCGGCACCATCGCGGGTATCGGCGCTGCGTCGAGCATGGCGGGACGTGGCGTGTAGGCGACGATGTCGTACTCAGTTCGCCCGCTGGAGGGACGGGCATGCGTCCACGTCGCTCCTATGCCGAGTGCCAGTGCCCCGTTGCGCCGCACCTGCCATCCTTGCGGGTCCCAATCGCGCGGCCTGTTCGGATAGTCGGGATGCTCCGGGCCGAACGGCACCATGCCCGCAGGAACCTCCCGCGCTCGTTGAGCATCATACTTGAGGGCGGCGAGCTGGATCACAACGCCGACGCAGGGGATGGGGAATATGTAGATGCGCCGCTTCGGTCGATCCACGAACACCCCTATCCATATATCGTACCACGCGAAGATGGGGCGGATGCTCATGCGCTTTGCCCGCTTCTTGTCCTTCATGCGGCCCTCCACAGGATCGGTTTTTGGTCGCGTGGGATGCGGTGGACCCCGCGCGCCATCGGATGCTTGGGCGCGCCGTTGGCGGTCGTTCCCCAGCACCACAGGTCAGGATATGGCTCGACGCCCGTCTGGATCGCTTCGACGACGTGTTCGACGAATTCATCGTCCCAGGCGATCCCGCCCCAGCACACGAACACCTGGTCGGCGCCCTTGGCGGCCTCGACCAGCATCGGCAGGTTCTCGAAAAGCAGGCGATCGCGCGCCCACCAATCGTTCGTCTCGTGCCAATCAGCGATCCGGCGGCACTCGGCAGGGCTCGAGGTGATGAACGGATAGAGGTTCATCGCGGTGTAGCCGCCGAAGCCGAACCGGCGAAACCAGTCGTTCCACCAGCGCGACGTCGGATCGTCCTTCATCGCGTCGGCGGCGCTCGGGTTGCAGCCGATCGCGAGCGCGCGCGGGCCTGGCCCCCACTCCCGCGTCAGGTTCCAACGGATGCCGTTGTCGCCGAACGAGGCCGAGCGCTTCATGACGGGCTCGCCAAAAAGGTCGTTGCCTAGATCCGTCATCGCATTGCCCTCGCGACTAGGATCAGGTTGCCGATGAGGAAAAGCGCGCTGCCAGCGGCGAACAAGATGGCAGGCACAGCGCTGATCAGCTTCTCGCTCATGCGCCGGCTCCCGCATTCACGACGACGCGGCCATCCTGCAGACGGCCAGCGAGCGAGGCATATTCGTTGGCTCGCCGCAGATAATGGTCCTGCAAGCAACGCAACGCCCGCGCCAAGGTGATGTCACCTATTTCGGTGCCGAACGTGGCCCTGGTGCCATGGCCTGCGCTCTTCACCTTATACCAAGGTCGGTCGAGCTCGCGCGAACGCTCCACGCGCAACGTCGACAGCCGATTGAAGCCGCTCGACTGAATCCCGGTAGCCACCAGCCGCACCGCTTCTTTGGAGCTGCGATGAACGGTCCAGCTATAGCCCGGCATGATCTTGACCAATTCGGCTCGGAATTGATCAGCAGAAAAATGCTCTGTCATGCGATCACCGGCTTGACGTCGCCACATTTCGGGCAAGTGGCGTTCTTCATGCAACGGACCACCGCGCTGAGCCGCATCGGCAGCTGGGCGATGGCCCAGACGTGGTCGCATTTGGTGCAGCGGGCGTTGATGGTCTGGCCGCTCATGCCGGCACCTGATCGATATTGCCGCGAGACACGCGGAACGTCAGTGCGACGACATCTGGATTATCATCCCAGCGGGTGCCTTCGTCGGAATGCAGCGAGTCCCACAGGTCGGCGAATTCCCACGGGCACGCCTGCAGATATATTTGTTCCCGTTGCTCAGCGGTCGCGCCGAAAAGCCAGAACTGGCGTACTTTTTTGCTGCGTCGATCTACACCTTCGTCGCGCGCATCCTCGGGCGTGATCGACTTTAGCGGTCCCATCCGGACCGCCTCAACCGTTAGGGTCAGCCGCGACGCCCAGCGAGGCATATGTATAGATGGACGGTAGCCGGGCCACGTCACGGCCGCATTTGCAGCACGTTCAACGGGGACTTGCTCGACCTGCTCGGTATAGCTTGCGCCGCGGCTCGCCTGATATCGGACTTCGACGACGTCGGTGAAGACGCCCGCCACCGAGTACGCTTCGCGCACGTAGAGGCGATCGCCGACCTCGCACCGACGTAACGGCGATGTCGCCAGCCGCCGAGTCTGCGTCTTGCGCCCATCGAGCAACGCGCGCACCATCGGGCCCGAAAAGATGATGGGGCGATCAGTCATGGCAGAGATTCCGTGGAATGAACCGGCGACGGCCTGGCTGTTTGTCCGCGGCCTTGATCGCCAGCGCGCCGACCTTGCCGGGGCAACTTTGCGAGACGCGGTGATCTTCGTGCTCTCCCAGACGAACACGCGGGGCGATGGGTACATCATCAAGATGGACGACGGCTCGGCCAAATGGGAAGGCCCCGAGATCCTGGCGCTGACGCAGCGGCCCGACTGGCCGGCGGAATAGCCGACCGTGGCGGAGCCCGTTGCCCTTGATACGCTGAAAGCCGCCCTGGCGGGCGTTCGCGGCTGGGCGAAAGAGGTCGCCTTGGACGGACCGTGGCCCGCGCTCCCAGGCGAGGACGGTTCCAACTGGAAGGTCGACGTCTATCCGACAAAGCGGCCGTCCGTGACGCCCTGCACGGCAGTCGTCGACGCTGTAGAGGCCATTCGCAAGCGGATGCCGGTCGTTATTTGGGATTGAGCCCCAGGCGCGCGCTATCATCATCATGCCCGCGCGTCCCAGCATTCATCGCAATCGTCGTACCGGGCGCCGTGGCGGCACTGTCCACCGCGCAAGCCGATCATTAGCCGGCGCCACACCCAAGCGACGCCCAGGCAGATCGCCCAGATGACGCAGCACGTCAGGAGCGCGAGGATCATCATGAAATTGTGGGTCGCGCGGATCATGCCGGCACCCCGTCGTACAGCGCGCCATCGAGGTGGCGGCCGGCGGCGACCTTGCCCAATCGGGCAATTCGAACAGTGCCGTCTCCGTTCGAGCCATGGGGCTCGAGGTTGGGCATGTTGCGGCCGTCACGAAACGCCACGCAGCGATCGCCTATCGCATCGGGCACCCATTCTCCCCATTGCTTAAACAGAAACGGCACATCGAAATCGGAGCACTGGTCGCGCAGCGCGCGCGCCCAGTCGGGATGCATCGGCCGCGCCCCAGCGCCGGACTCTCCGCCGACGATCACCCAATCGATGGGATCGTGCTCTATGCGGTGGCCCAGGTCGTCCCATTCGCCCCCCGTCATCGCGTTGAGTCGCACTCCCGCCTCGCGGTTGCCGATGGCGATGTCAGTGAGGTCGACCGGCCCCAACAGCGGTTCCATCGACAGGAAGCGCTTTGCAGCGGGGACAGCCAGCAGCTTCGGAATGTCGCGATCGGCCTCGGCCTGGTTGACGATCGTCGCGCCGATCCAGACGTTCGGCCAATGGCCCTCGGGCTCGTCGGTCCAGCCGTCGGGCAGCATGTCGCGCGCATTCCCGACCCGCTTGGTAAGGAGCAGCCAATCGAGGTTCGGCGTCGACCGGATCAGCTTGAACAGGTCGGCGCGCCATTCCGGGTCGACCGCGTTGTCGAATACGTCGGCGAGTGACGCGCAGAACACGCGCGGCCGAACACCGGTGCCCGCCGCGGCGAGGTCCCAGGCGAGCGGCTTGCGCCAGTTGGCGGCCGAGGTGCGGCGGCGCGGCGCGCCCGGCCCCCAGTTCGCTGCGGTGCCGCCGCCAAAGCGGGCGTTGCGCGTCTCCGCATAGCAATGGTCGCATCCCGGGCCGACCTTTTGGCAACCCTCCCAGGGATTGAAGGTATGCGTGGCCCACTCGATCTTCGTGTTCTCAGCCATTGGCTTTTCCCCTCGCCAACCTCGCGGCGCGTTGCCGACCGACAACAATCCCGAGCGCCTCCTTGGCGCGGTGCTGACGAGCGACGAGCTCGGCTCCGGCCCCCGCGGCCATCGCCGCGATTGTGGTGCTGACCGTGCGGGCGGGATCGGTGACCGCCGCGGCGCGAGCCTTGCGGACTGCGACCTCGATCGTCGCGTCCGCGATTGAATCGCCGAGGCGTGCCCGAGGGCGCTCGGCCATCATGGCGCGACCTCGGCCTTCGCGGCGTCGCGTGCCGTGTTGATGATCGCCATTTCGCGCGTCAACGCGTCGCGTTCGTCCGGGGTGGTCCCGCGGTCGGGATGCTTTTCGCGCGCAAGATCGGTCCACGCGGCATCAATCATCGCCGGCGTCACCACCTGGTCGACGCGAAAACCGAACAGCTTGCGCCAGTCGGCCTTGTCCGGATTTGGCAACGCCATGAACCCGCGGAAGGTCTGCCGAACGATGGAGATACCGCCATGCCGAACTTCGACGCGGCGCGCCTCGAGAACTTTGTGGATTGCCTGCAGATTGTCGGCGAGCTTCTGGTACCGGTCGACCGCAATGCAGCGCTGGGCGCCATCCCACTCGAAGAACACGGCCACGCCGGGATCGGTCGGGTTGCTGACCCCGAGCGAATAGTTCGACGAGATAATGACATTCTTGATCGACATGCCGCTGTCGCGGCCGAACAGCCGCAAGCTGGTCTGGACATTGTCGATCGCGCCCGCGAGCGTCACCTTGAACGCGCTGGTCACCCGCACTTTGGTGCGAGGCATCCCGTCGGGCCACTGCAGTGGATATGCAGGTATCATCCCATAGCCTCCCCGGCTGCGATCACGCGCCGTTCCAGAATTGCGAGTTGCTTGCGCTGCTCGGCCGCGCTGGCCGCCGAGCCCGCGCCGGTGCCGGTCAGAGGCCATAGAGGCGAGCCGTCGGCCCGGCGGCTGCTCTGGCTGCGCCGATAGGCGTCGCTGTCGCGATAGGAGCGGGCATCAGACATTGTGCCGATCCTTCGCAATGTCGCCAATCGCCGCGAGCTGGGCATCCGTCAGCTCGATCCGCGCGCTGTCGTCGCGCTGATTGGCTTGGTCTCGGAGGAGGACCCAGCGGCCCCCATCGCGCACCAGCTTGACGGACTGCCCGTGCTGATTGCCGCCCAGGTCCCATTCGAGACGCGTCGGCGCCGTCATGCCGCCAGCCATCACTCGCGCCCCTTGCGGAGCGTTACGATGACGGTTTCGACCCCTGTCCCCTCGGCTTTGAATGAACCCGACGGAAGGCGCTGATCCTCGCCGCCTGCGCTCGCCATCAGCGCGCGAAAGGCGCGGCTCGGGGCGTCTTCGGCAAACGTCCAGTGTGGCGACATGATCGCGACCAGAATGCCGCCGGGTGCCAGCCAACGCTGATAGGCGTGGGTCACGTGCGCGATATCGGCCGTGTTCGCGAACGGCGGGTTCATCAGGATGACGTCCGCCAGCGGGTAAAGCTGCCCAGGCTCCAGCGCGAGGAAGTTGCCGCAGACGATCATCGTGGCGATGCCTTGCTGCCGCACCGCATCGCAATTTGCGGCATCGATATCGATCGCGATGACGTTGTCGTCATCGCAGCGGCCCGGCAACGCATCGTTCCACGCGGCGAGCAGCCTCCCCCGCCCGGCCGACGGCTCGAGTATGGTGACGATTTGCTGCCCCCAACCCGAATGCGACGCCGCGATATCGGCCAGCTTGGCGGCGATCAGCGCGGGCGTTTCGAAAAGCTCGATCGTCTTTTTCCGATCGACGGCGAAACCGCTCGACAGCGCATCCGACAGCTCGGCGCCGATTCCATCGGCGAACACGTGTCCGCCGGCGCGCCGATCCCATTTGCCGCCAAGTGCCTTCAGCACCTTGTCGACGGCGGCATAGAGCGAACGCTCGAGCTGCCCGTCGGGCAAGCGCACGACCTTCCCGTCGACGGTGCTGCGCTCCAGGACGGCCTTCACCTCGGGCGAGATTGTTACGCCGCGAGCCATCAGAACGCCCCCTTTCCGGAAAGCGCCGCCTGGATACGGCCGAGATTCGGCAGGATAGCGCGGCGGATTGTCATCGCCGCGGCGACGCCGGCGCCTGCGAAGAGCGCCGACGTGGCAAATGCGTGCAGGGTCAAGCTCCCCTCCCCTTTTTTGGTGATGGCGTCCGGCCGGCGAAACCGTCGGCATCGACGATCGCTGGCAACCCGGACGGTGAGATGATGTTGATGCGGCCGTCGCGACGCCGCGAAACGATCGGGCACGGGAACTGGAATTGCGGCGCCGGGCTGGTCTTCGGCCACCACGCCTCGCGATGTGTCGCGTTGCGGGTCACCAATATGCACTCGCAAACCGCCGGGTCGACGCCTGCTTTATTCAAGGCCGCTTCTTGCTGCGCGGTGAGAGTGCGCCCCGCGACGATCGTGCCATACCAGGGATTCGGGTTAGACGGCGTGATGAAGCAGGGATTGGGCTGCCTGCCGAGGATGTCAGGATTTGTCACCCTCGCGGCCCTATGCCCATGACGGCGCACCGCAGCTGCGCGTGCTGGCGCGCCAAGGTCGCCGCCCGCATTTCAGCCTGGGCACGGGTCAGCGTCAGATGCGCGTCCTGCTCCCGCGCAATAGCGGTTTGCTCGGCGAGCGTGAGCCGGCCCCGCACCCTGCCATCAAGTGGTTTGCAACCGGCGCGGCGATCGAGCTCGGCACCCGTCATCGCGACCAATTGTTCGGGCGCTATCTGCAGCCGTTCGGCGCGCAAATGAACGTCGGCGAGCAATTCACCTATCAGGGCGGAATTGCGGCCGCGCGGCGCCCGCGCATCTGCGGCGATAAGATCGCGGATCCTCGCCAGATCGTCGAGCTTATCCTCGACTGCCTGAGCGACGTCCGGGTCTTCGGAGATTTTGGAATGCAACACGGTGACCTCCCGTCACCGTCTTGCGTGCCGCAACCGCGCGGCAGATCAGGCGACTATTGCCGCCTTACTGTACCCTTGTTGGGTACACGTCAAGAAGAAATGTACCCGCGTCGGGTCCATCATCGCGGGACAATCGCCTTAACCACCGCCGCCCAGCGCAAGCGGACGTCCTCCAGCGCCGGCGCGTTCAGCGACAGCAGATGATAGTGATAGGGCTTCGTGCCGCGTACGACTCGCTTCACCAACATGCTGCCGTCTTCGTCGAGCTGCACCACGCAGACCTTCCCCAACACCAGATTCTCGTCGACCGTTGCCTCGGCGGTGTAGACGATGTGCCATCCCTCTTCGGCGAGCGGCAACATGCTGTCGCCCTTGACCTGGACGGCTAGCAGATCGCCCGTGGTCATGGGCGGCCGATCGATAGTTTCGCCTGAATCCAACAAGTCATCATACGCGTAAACGCGTTGCCCGGCTCCGACAAACCCGACAATAGGAATTTGGGGACCTTCCCAAAGCTGGTCGGGCCGAACATCCAATAGCGGAGCCAAGCGCTTCGCCCAGGCCTCCGTCATCGGCAGCGTACCCTGCTCCAATTTGACGATCGTTGAGCGGCCCGAGGCCGCCTTGCGGCCCAATTCCTCCTGGCTGAGCCCAGCACGTTTCCGCGCATCTTTGAGAGAGAGAATCATGCCACCGGCATGTTCCCACGCCGTACACACGTCCAGAACCCGCATCGGGTACAAATTCGCTTGCATGTCGTACCCGGCGCGGGTACGAATGCTGTCGATATGGATACACCGCTCCGCCGCTACCTTGTCGATAAAGGGACCACCGCCGAGGAATTCGCGGGTGCTCATGGTTTGAGCGCCTGGTCTGTTCGGCACTGGGCTCGGGGCGATAAAACCCCGCTGCTCGACAACCAGCTCGAACTCGAGCGCGTGACCGATGGCGCGGTTTCGCCCGCCATGTGGTCGGAGTGGGAAGTCGCGAAGCGGCGTTCTGCGCAGGTGGCCGCATGAAGTGTGCCGTCTGCAATCGCGCGATCTGCGCGCATCCCGACGTCCTGTACGCGGGCATCGTTCCTCCCGGCGGCCGTACACCATTCGGTCGCCTCTCTGCCGCCGGTGTAGGAAGCACCGGCGGCAGCTTTGTGGGTTCGGTTGGTCCTGTTCATGCCAACCCTTCTATCGTTTCGGGAGCGCATCATCATGCACGTTGAAGGCCGACTCGCTCATGATGTTGCGGCGCGGCAAGTCGCCATGTTCGGCGCCTTTGTCGGGCCAGGTCTGTTCATCACGCGCGCCGCGTTGGCGCGTGCGAGCGGCATTCCCGAGAGCACGTTGCGGATATACGCCGATGGCGCCGCTATTCCTTTTCACGCCGTGCTGACGCTGCGGCGCTTCCTGCCGGGCGAGGCGATTAACATGCTGGCCGAACCCGGTGCGGCGCGGTTGGTCGACCTGGAGCACGAGGCAACCAACTGGGACGCGATCGCGGCGGAAGCCGCGGGGCTGACTTTCGAAATTTGCGAGGCCCGCAAGGACGGGCAGATCGATCACGTCGAGGGGGCGAGCCTTCGCCGCCGCGCGCGCGGTCTAGCTGCCGGACTGGCGGAGGTCGTCGCCACGGATTGAGGTTCTGACGGTCGGGCGCGGGGTTCGGCCAGGGAGAAGACAATGAACGTCTACCAAGGCGCGGACGCAGCGAGGGCTGCTTCCGCGAACAGCATCGGCTTGCCTGCGTCAGCCGGACAAACCGGCAAGCCATTCTATTTGCTACCAGTGCCGATGCCCGCCCTGCCCGAGTGGCAGCGGCGCGTTGCCGACTGGATGCGTTCATGACGGACGTCCTGTCCCACGTGGTCTTCTGGTGGCGCACGCGCCGGCTCGCGCGCGAGATCGGCCAGGCCCTAGCCCATCGTCGCCAAGGCCGCACCGCCAGACAGCGCGCCGCGCGCAAGGGCGCCGATACGAAGTTCCAACACCGACTGGAAGGATTGAAACGATGAGCAACACTGTTGCCAGCGACGAGCTGCGGTTGCTGCTCGAGCGGATCGAACGGATTGAGGAGGATATCGCCGATCGGCGCGCCGACAAGAGCGACGTCTTCGCCGAGGCCAAATCGCGTGGCTTCGACACGAAGACCATGCGCGAGATCCTCAAGCTGCGGAAAATGGACCCGCACGAGCGCCGCGAGCGCGAAGCGATGCTCGACACCTATAAGGCTGCCCTCGGCATGCTCGACGGTACGCCGCTGGGCAAATGGGCGGTGGAGAAGCTCTCCAAGCGCGACGAGCCCGCGTCCGATGATGATCGACCCGGCCTCGACGAGATGTACGAAACCGCTTGCCAGCTCGTCATCCGCACAAGGAAAGCTTCGACGTCTTGGCTGCAGCGTCAGCTCCAAATGGGGTTTAATTCCGCCGCTGCCTTGATCGAACGCATGCAGCGCGAAGGCATCGTCTCGGCGCCGAACGAGGTTGGCAAGCGCGAGGTACTCGCTCCCGCACCCGACAATTCCGAGGATGACGGCGACGACGCCGCGGCGGGCGATGCCGAGCAGGAGCCCGAAGCTACCGTCGAAGATGCCCACCGAATGGGGGCAGAAGCGGCGCGCGCCGGCGCACCGGTCACCGCAAACCCATTCCCCGCGTTCGACGAAAGGCGGGCGGCTTGGGACGAGTCTTGGTGCGCGGCGCTTGGCACCGATGGAATGGACATTCCCGACGCCCTCAAACCCGCGCCGAAAGCCAAAAAGGGTGATGCTCCGGCCGAGGACGCCAGCAAATGAGCCGCAAGGATCCGTTATTCCAGGAACAGGAAGACGAAAACACCTCGCCGGAGCAGCGGGAGCGCGCGGAACGCAAGGAATTGGAGAAGCGGTACGGCGACTTCGGCGAGCTCGTCTTCCCCACCGACGCGACTGCGCCAATCCTGACGCCATCGGTCAGGGGCGCCCTGCAACAGTGGCTTATCGAAATGAACATGGCTGACGCGTTGAAGCGTGTCGGTCTGAAGCCCCGGCGGCGTGCGCTGCTTTCCGGGCCGCCCGGGTGCGGAAAAACCACGCTTGCTCACCATGTAGCTGCGCGCGTCGGACTGCCCATGGTCGTCGTCCAATCCGGCGAGCTGATCAGTTCGGCGATTGGCAAGACCGGCAACAACCTTGCGCGCATGTTCCGCGAGGCCCGGCAGGACAAGGGAAAGGTCGCCCTATTCTTCGACGAGTTCGATTCGATGGCGAACAAGCGCCGCGGTTCGAGCCAAGCTGCGGACGTCGAGTTCAATAACATCACGATCGCGCTGCTGCAGGAAATCGACCGCTACGACGGCATGATGTTCGCCGCCACCAACCAGGCGAAGGAGATTGACCCTGCGATATGGCGCCGGTTTCAGATGCAAATCGAAATCGGTTTCCCAGGCGCTGCAGAGCGCTTCGCGATCGTCCGCCTCTATATGCAGCCCTTCACGGTGGCCGATGAAACGGTCGACGTGCTCGCCGATGCCTTTGACGGAGCGTCGCCCGCCCTGATCCGGGAGGGGTGCGAAGCGATCAAGCGGGCCTTGGTTCTGCAATCCAAACTCAAGCTATCGTGCGAGCTGCCCGCACTATTGGCGCGCTTTGTCGCGTCGGCGGCTCCCGCCGAGGGCATGCCGATTCCGACTCTTTGGGAGGACTTCGACGACTGCGCCGAACGATGCGCTGGCGTGCCGTGGCCGCCCGAGCCTCCCCAATGATCGCGACCCTTCCCTTTCAGCCTTCGCAAGGAGATCAACCTTGACCGCCCCCGAACATGACCCGTCCGTCGCGACGATGATGCCGCTCGCCAAGATCAGGCCCGGCAACAATCCGCGCCGTTATTTCGACCGGCAGAAACACGATGAGCTTGTCGCCTCGCTTCGCCTGCGCGGCATGCTCCAGCCGATGGTCGTCCGCTTCATACCGGGCGAGGATGATGCCTTCGCCATTGTCGCGGGCGAGCGGCGATATCGGGCCGCGCTGGAGGCCTTCGGTCCCGACGGCAGCGCGCCGGTCGCACTCCGCGCGCTCACCGACCAAGAAGCGCTCGAGGCTGCGATCGACGAGAACGACATGCGCGAGGATGCTTCGGAAACCGAACAGGCCGACGCGGCGGTGCGCGTCCTCGCCGCCTGCGGCAAAGACCGGGCCGAGGCGTCGAAGCGGCTCGGCTGGTCTCTGGCGAAGCTCGACCGCCGCCTGGCGCTGGCCAACCTGTCCGAAACCGTGAAGGTCGCGCTCGATGAGCGGCGGATCAAGGTCGGGCACGCCGAGCTGCTCGCCGCGGTACCCGGCGATAAGCAGGACAAGGCGCTCGACACCATCGTCACCGCCGCGCTCGACGTCGCCAAAACGCGCGAGCTGCTGATGCGCGTGACGCAGAGCCTGGGCGCCGCCCAATTCGACAAGACGGAATGCACGACCTGCCCGTTCAACTCGGCATCGCAGCGCGCGCTGTTCGAAACGCACGTCGACGACGGCCACTGCACCAACCCGGGCTGCTTCCAGCTGAAGACCGAAGCGGCCGACGCAGCGCGCGCGGCGGAGAAGGTCGAAACGCCGCAACTTACCGCGCCACCCGCCGTCGACGTTGCCCCCCAGGCCGGCACTTGCCGGATTTGCGGATGCACCGACGATCGCGCGTGCGAAGAGCCGTGCACCTGGACGGACAAGTCGCACACGCTTTGCAACAATCCGACGTGCGTCGCCGCGGCGGCGGCACCGGCTCCCGCTCCCGCGAGTCCGGCAAAGCCGGCGGGCAAGGCGACGCCGCCGCAGAAGACCGCGGTGACCGCCAACTCTATCGCCGGCCGAGTGACCCAGCTGCGCGAAACGGCATGGCGTCGGGCGCTGGTCCAGGCATGCGAGGGCGACCCGGAGTTCGCGCAAGCGTTCGAGGCCATCCTCCGCGACGTCTGGAAGGTCGATCGCGCCTTCCTCGCCCAATTCAACAAGGACGAGCTCAAGTTCATCGCCCAGGAGTGCGGCTTGGTGGCGCACATGGGCGAGAAGGCATTCGCCAAGCTGCTCGCGTCGCCAGTCGGCAAGATCGTCGACGGCATGCTGAACGCCACCGGCTTCGACTGGGCCGGTCGCCTCCCCAGCTCGATGACGCTGGACGGCAAATATGGGCCGCCCCCGACGGCGGATGCCAGCACCACAACCGAATCTCAGGACAAGGACTGACCGCCATGCTGATCACCAGCTTGCTGCCGCTGCTCTCGCGCTATTCGCTCGGGTTCGATCTCGCCGCCGGGCCAGACGATACTGTCACGCTGACCGTCATCCCCCGGAAGGCCGAGGGCGCGGCCCGTAATCTCGAGGGCGGAGAGGTGCGGCCGATCTCGATCACCGCGAGCGCCGCGGAGATCGACGGGGAACTCGCCAAAGGTGCGTTCGGCGCGCTTGGCCAGCTAATCGCTGCCCGCAAGGGACTAGGCGACCAGTTGGCCGAGCAGCAGCAGGCGGCCGAGGCGGCAAAGACGGCGGCGGCCGCCAAGTCGAAGCCGGCGAAGCCCGCCCCCACCCCGGCACCCGCTGCGGCGCAACCGCCCGCGGCACCGCCCACCGAACCCGCGCCGGGCGAGCCCGCCAGCCTCTGGTGATCGATCTCGCAAGCCAGTCCGTCACCACCAATCGAGAGCAGCCATGCAAATCAATCATCTGACCAGAGCATACCGCTACGACGGCATCGATCTGCCGATTCCGCCCCACCTTGCCGACGATCCGCAGGGCCTGCGTGCCTATCACGCCACGCTCTACCCGGCGATCCTCAACGCCGAGACGGTAGACGCCGGCGTGTCGGGCGGCGTGCTCGTCACCGAATACCGGCGCGCGGTTGGCACCAAGGGCTGACGGTGGCGCGGCGCAAGAGCGCGGGCATCCCCGCGGCCGCCCGCAAGACGCTCCTAGAATGGATCGAACAAGACGATGTCGACAGCAGCATCCAACCTATCTGCAGCGAAAAGGATCAAGCGCTCCACGCGAGCATCCTCCTCGCGCCCTATGACGGAGCGGCGGCGCACGAGCGTCTTCAACCGCCCGCAGGGTTGCGTCTCGCGCCCCTCGGTTGAACTGGCGGGTCGTTCGGTCGCGTTGTCGATCGATGTCCCGGCAGGCTTCGATGCGCCGCTCGCCGCGCACCATAAGCTGATCGGCGCTTGGGTCGCGTCGCACGAAAAGTCGGATGTCCTATTGACCCGCGCCGATGCCCGCAAGCATATCGAGCGCGCGTTCAATGCGGCGGTGATCGAGATCCTCAAGCCGTTCAATTTGGCGGACCTGCAAGTGCTCGCGCTTGCTGGTGACGATGGCACGGCGCCGGCGATCGCCATCGTTTGCGACACCGTCGGTCAGATCGAGCTGGGCTGGATCGAAGAAAGCAATCCTCTCACAGCCCAGCCGGGCAAGCGCGTGGCGCCGCAAAGGTGGTGTGCCGCAGCCTATCAGGCGCTGCTCGAGACGCTGCCGGTGGCGCTGCCGATCTTCGGCTATGGTGACCTGTTCGAGGAAATGGCGGCCTTTAGCTGGGACGGCGAAACCACCGACGTCGCCGCAATCAAGGCCATGGTCGAGATGGGCCAGGACCTGGGCGACATCGACGAGGAAATGTTGCCATCGGCGATGAATGCGCGCCGCCCGGGCTGGATGCTCGCGGAGAACGCGGCCCCGATGAAGCAGCTGCCGGCGGAACTGCGGCGGAGGATCTATCGGCTTCGCGATCTGCGCGCGGCCATCAAAGCTATCCCTGCCGAGACGAACGCCTGGCATTTCTCCTTCGATCAGGTCGTCGAATACATGCCTGAGTTCGAAGACGCTTCGCACTTGCCGACGATGACGCTCGTCCCCGCGGACCAGTTCGCGCGCGAGCTAGATTACGTCGCCGATTACGGCATGCAGCAGGGCTTCATGAATATCGCCGGACTTTGCTCGCTGTCCGACGCTGCCGCCGTCGACGCGTGGTTCGCGTCACTCAAGCTCGGCGCCGAGTTCCTGCTCGCCGCCCAGGAGCTGATCACCATCGACCCCGCCAATTCGTGAGTAGCTGATGCCCGGACATTCCACCCAGTTCGAAGTCACCGACGGCAGCATGGCGCTGACCAATGCAATCCTGCTCTACCGGCCGACGGGCCAATCTGCGCCGGGGCGCTCCCTGCCCGCATTCGCCAGCCTCCACGCGGTGGAGCAGGCGGACGGCAAGCCGACGATCGGCGCCGGCGCGCCTCTTTCGCATGCCCATCTCCGCCAATGGGCGAAGGCGCTCGGTTTAGGTGCCGCGCCCGAGATCCTGCCCGACAACGTCGTCGTCTATCACACCGACATGCTGGCGTGGTGGACGCCTGAGCGCGTCCGTCCTGGCTATTTCAACCTGTCGGCACCGCCCAAGGGCCTGCGCGCGCTGTCGGAGCGCACGGTGGTGCCGGTTCCCTATCCCGCCCATCTGTTCGTGGCCACGCGGTCGGGCCTTGGCGTCTACGCCCTGCCCACCAACGAACGGCCGACCGCGTCGACCGCGTTGATGTGCTCGCCGGTGCTGAACGTATTTGCCAGCGGGCAACTATGCTGGGGCAACATCCCCCAGCCGAAGAAGATCACGCTCGCCGCGATAGCCGAGTACGAGCGGGCGGTGTTCGATTCCTGGTCGACGCATCCCAATCCCGGGCAGGAGCACAGCGTAACCGGCAAGGGCGGCCTGGTGCGCCTATGGGATGAGCTCGCGACGCGAAAGGCCGTCCGGTTCCCCTACAAGCGGCTCAAGCCGTTCGACGCCGGCGGGCCGGTGAGTTTCGGGCAGCTTGTCGCGCGGAGTGGCCGCGCATGACGATCCTCGCCAATGACCCGACCGCGGCGGCCGTGCTCTCAGCCGCGCCGTGCTACCCCATCCCGCCGAGCGGATCGTCACCAGCCATCGATGCGCTTCGCTCAGCGCGCGCCGGCCGTGGCCTGGCCGTCGGCCATGATGGCGTGATGCTTATCCTGCGCCGGCCATGGCTTGAGCTCGACGTGCCGATCACCGGGGCGCTCGCCGCCTATTTCCCCTATGGCAGCATTGGCCGGCCGCGGGCTGACCTGCGCTGTGGCCTCGTCCCCCGTCACCACCTCGACAAGATCATCGATCATTTCAGGGCTGCGCTGCCGAACGAGGCGGCAGCGTTCATTATCTGGAACGAGGTCGACGGACGATTCGCCGTCGATTACCCGGCTATCGACCATGCGACGCCCTCGCGGCTGGTCTATCGCACACCGAACCTGGCGCCGAATTGGCATATCGTCTGCGACGTTCACAGCCACGGTCGCGCGGCCGCCTTCTTCAGCTCGACCGACGATGCCGACGACGCCCATGCGACCAAGATCGCGCTCGTGTTCGGTGGCCTCGACGATCCGGCCAGCCCGCCGATGATGGCTTCGCGGCTGTGCGCCGATGGACTGTTCCTCCCCATGCCGCGCAGCCCATTCGCTGGAGATCACGATGCAGCCTGACGCGCCGGCCCGCCACTATCTGCTCGCGGCATGCGACAAGCACGACATCACCGTCCAGCTCGTGGGCTGCGGCGGGAACGGGGCGCAGATGCTTATGGGCCTCGCATCGCTCGACACGGCGCTGCGGGCGATATCGTCGCGGTCGCTGCACGTCACGGTCGTCGACGACGACATCGTGACCGAGGCAAATCTCGGGCGGCAGCCGTTCTATAGTTGCGACCTGGGGAATTCGAAGGCGATCACACTCACCGAGCGGATCAACCTAGCGCACGGGCTAGCTTGGCGAGCAGTTCATGGCCGCGCCCCGGAAGCGATCGGCGTGCGGGATGTCGACGTCCTGATCACCTGCGTAGACACCGCCGCAGCTCGCCGGGCGCTGGGTGCTGCGATGGGCGAGATAGGGCGGCCGCCTCGCTATTGGCTGGATCTCGGCAACCGCGCGACCGATGGGCAATTCTTGATCGGCTGTCCGGCGGGCGGCGGTGCCAAAAAAGACGCACGCCTCCCCACGGTGCTCGAGTATTTCCCCGAGCTCGCCGACGAGAGCGTCGCGGAGGACGATGCACCCTCTTGCTCGGTGGCGGAGGCGCTCGAGCGTCAATCGCTCTTCGTCAACCGCGTCGTCGCGAGCCACGCGCTGGCGCTGCTGTTCGACCTTCTCGGCCGCGGGTCGATCGGCCACGCCGGCGGCTTCATCAACCTCGCCAGCGGACAGGCTGTCCCGATTCCCCTGCCAGCCCCGGTTGGCGCCGACGCATGAGCCAGAACAGATCCTCAGCGGTCATGCAGCAGCGCATCGAACCGCCCGACAGCCTCGACGATTTCCCGACGCCTCCCTGGGCGACGCGGGCGATCTGCGAGTTCCTGGAAAGCCTCGGATTCGTGCTTGAGATGTCGGACTGCCGCGAACCTTGCGCCAATCGCGGGCACATGGTCGCGCCGCTGCGCGAGGTGTTCGGCCATGTGATGGCGAGCGACATCTTCGATTACGGCTACGGCTTCCCGGTGCGCGACTATCTGTGGGGGCCGGACGAACATCTCGATCGAACCGATTGGACGTTCCTTAATCCACCATTCCGCCTCGCCCAGGAATTCATTGAACGCGCGCTGCGGTTGAGCCGCGTCGGCGTGGTGGTGATCGCGCGCTCGGCATTCTCGGAGGGGCAGGACCGCGCCGAAACATTGTTCCTCACGCAGCCGCCCAGCTTCGAACTGCAGTTCAGCGAGCGCGTGGTGATGCTGAAAGCTCGTCTCGTACGCGCGGGTGACGTGGACCCGCTGGCGGAGACTCCCGGGACGAAGGCGTCGACGGCGACAAGCTACTCGGCCTTCATCTGGCTCAAGCGCGACGCGGCACCAGCCGACACCCGCAAGCGCTGGATTTCGCCTTGTCGCCTTCGCCTTGAGCGCGACGGCGATTACCCGAAATACGAAATGCCGGCGGCGCCCGCGCCCCTGCTCGATCTGCTGGAGGCGTCGTGACCGATTGGGTTCGCCTTTGGCATGACATGCCGACCGATCCGAAATGGCGGGTCATCGCGCGAAAGAGCGGGCAGCCGCTCGCGCTGGTGATCTCGACCTACACGATGCTTATGGTGGAAGCCTCCCGCGTTGCCGATCGTGGCAGCGTCGCAGGCTGGCGCCACGAGGATGCCGCTGCTGCCCTCGACGTGGAAGAGGCCGATGTTGCCGCCATCGTCGACGCCATGCAGGGGCGCGTCATCATCGACCTTCGCCTGTCCGGATGGGAACGCCGGCAGCCCAAGCGCGAGGATGATAGTGCGGCGCGAGTAAAGGAACACCGCGAGAACAAGAAGCGCGCAGCAGAAGAACAGAAACGCGGTGTAACGCAGGGTAACGCCCCAGAGAAAGATACAGATACAGATAATTCCGAACCTGACGGTTCGGGCGCCGCTGCGCCGCCCCCGCCGCCTGCACCAAACCCTGCTGACCTGCGAGCCGCCGTGTTCGCGTCCGGCGTGCCACTCCTGACCAGCACCGGCACCCCCGATCGCAACGCCCGCTCACTGCTCGGCCGGTGGCGCCAGAAGTTCGGCGATGGCGCCGTGCTCGACGCCCTATCCGCCGCTCAACATCAAACGCCGTCCGATCCCGTCGCATGGATCACGGCAACGCTGGAAACGCGAAATGGCCAACGAACTCGTCACGACAGAGACACCCCCCGCGACCCGCTACTCCGTCGCGACCTTGCTGCAGGTGATTCCGGCATGGGTTGATCTCCGCTTGCTCAGCGCCGTGGTGCAATACGGCTATGGCCGCCCAATTCCCGTCGGCGCGGGCGACGATTTGCGGGCGGCGGCGCTGATGCATCGCCAAGCCTTGGCGCCGAGCGATGCCGAGGAGCGGTATTCTGTCCTGCGCGGGCTGCGATCGGGTACGATCCTGGTGCAAGAGACGGCGGAAGAAGCAGACGCCACGCTATCGCTGTTGGTCGCGCATCTCGCGGACGTGCCGATCGACATCCTCAAGGCGGGCTGTCGAGCATATTGCAACGCACCCGGTCGTCGCTTCTATCCCAAATCGGCGGGCGAGCTGCGCGCCTTCACCAATCCCATGATGTTCGAGCGGCAGTCGCGCGCTGCCCATCTTGAGTATCTCGCCAAGCTCGCGGACAAGGAAGACGCGCGCCGAAAGCGCGAGGCCGAGTGCCTCAGCCCTGAGGAATTTAGCAAGGGCGCCAAGGAGATCATGCGGCGCCTGTCCGGCGGCACGTTCAAGGACGCGATGTCCGATGGGGGATGATATTCTCGGCATGCCGACGGCATCGATGTCGTCGCGCCGCCAGAAGATCATCGAAGCTATCCGCCAGCACTTCCGCGCGCTGGGCCAATCGCCGAGCCATCGGGAGATCGCCGCGGCTACCGGGGTTCAGAGGCAGCACGTCGGCGCCTGGCTCGACGTGCTCGAGCGTGATGGACTCCTGACGTACGAGCGCGGGGTCGCTCGCTCGATCCGTCTCGTCGACCGTACAGCCTGCCTTTCAGACACGGAGATAGAGATCGCCTGCGCGATGCGCGGGTGGTCGATCATCAAACCGCCAGTGGCGCTCGCGGCGGCTTATCCAGTCATTTCCAATGTGCCGGATTACGGACTGCCGCTGTTGGAGAAGATGTACGAAATATCAGATCGTTGATCGGGGTGGGATGATGGGCATCGTGGAACAGGGTCAATTCGGAAGCGAGACGCCGGACGCGTGGTGCATTCTTCGAACTGCGGGCGCGCGCACGCTGCCATTGATGAAGTCGCTGGACGAGGCCGGCCTAAGCGCTTGGACGCCATTGCGCATCCATCGTCGGCGCCGCCCCCGCTCAAAAAAGGTCATCGAGCGCGAGGTGGCGATCATGCCGACATTCGTGTTCGTTCGAAAGCAGCACGCCATCGAATTGCTGACTATCGCGGCCGATCCGGTGAACCCACATCCCGCCTTCTCAATATTTCGACACAACGGCAGGTTGGTCGACGTCCAGGATCGCGAGATTGCCGGCCTTCGCGCCGAAGAGGACCGCTGGGCCAAGGCAGAGCGCAAGACGCGCCGCCGGCGGTTCGACACCGGATCAACGGTGCGCGTCACCGACGGTCCGGCTCAAGGCCTCGAAGGCATTGTCGAAGAGAGCGATGGCCAGTTCGCGTTCGTCTGTTTCGGCGGTGCAATTCGATTCAAGGTTGGCACTTGGCTTTTGGGTGACGAACAGGTAGAGAACGCAAATCCCACTATGGGGATCGCCGCCTAAGCGGCTGAGTGAGCGCCTTGGCCCGGGCAACTGGTGCGCCGACCTCACTCCCTCGACCGGCATCTGAAAAGGTGGCTGGGCGAGCAAGCGAAGCTTTGTCCTAACCGCCCGATCCGGGATCATCCCAGATGACAACCGCCAATCACATGGCCCGGGCGCAGAAGCTCCGGTCGCTGGCCCACGAGCTTGAGACGCTGTCGGATGCTGTCGAGCAGCCATCACGCAGTCTCGATCGCGCCGAGCGCCTCATCGGCGAGGGCGAGCGCATCTCGCGCGAGATCTATGCCGTGTTCCGCGGGCCAAAGTGCTAACGGTCAACATCAAGGGCAACCTATCGCCCCTGCATCGCGGGCTGATAGCCTTGCGATCGCAACAAGTTCCGTTCGCTGTTTCACTCGCTCTCAACACACTGGCGCGCGGTGTCGCGGCCGACGAGCGCGAATTGATCGGCCAAACGTTCGACAGCCCGACGCCCTTCACCCAGAACGCATATCGGGTCGAAGTCGCTACTAAGTCCCGACCGGTCGCGATCGTCGCCGCCAAGGACATCCAGGCGCAGTATCTAACCCCTTACGTAGCGGGTGGCCCGCGCTTCCTCGGTACCAAGAAGGGCATGCTCGCGCCCCGCGGCGTCGCGCTCAACCGCTACGGCAACCTCACGCGTGGCAAGCTGGCTGCCCTCAAGGGTAAGCCCGGCGTCTTCATCGGCCCCGTGAAGACGCGCAACGGCAAGATCATCAACGGTGTGTGGCAACGCCCCGCCAACGGGATGCGCCGCGACGGATCACGTGGCACCAAGGGCCGAACTGGCCTGCGCTTGCTGATCCAGTTCGAGGACACGACCCCCGCGCCCAAGCGCCTGCCATTCGAGCAGCGCGCCCGGGCCTACATCGATCGCCATGCGCGTGCGGCCTTTGAGGATGCGCTGCGCATGGCGATCGCCACTGCTCGGAGATGACGATGTTCGGTCGCGGAATGATGGCAGCGATGGCCGCTGCTACCCTCGTGATGGGCGTGGATGTCGCGGCCCCGGCCAGTCGGCCTGCTATCTTGCCGGCCCCCGCCGCCAAGGCAGGCAAGACCGTGCGTCGTCGCACGAAACGGAAACCGAGGGTCAATCGCTTCGCATTCAGGTCCATCCATCGCCGCGGCAACAAGCTCGGCCGTCGCCTCGCCCGCAAGGTGAGCCTCGGTCGCAATGGATCGTTCTGACGGGTCCCTCCACGCCCCTATTGCATCGAGGGTAATTGCGCGCCCCGACGCGTGGCCAGCTCCGACTTGCAAAAGGTGTCCGCACCCAAATGTCCGCACCCGCCAACCTTGTTAGCGCGCGCGAGTTCGCACGGCTCGACGGTTGCGATGAGAAGTTGGTTCGCCGGGCAATTAAGTCCGGGAAACTAAGCGCTTCCGCCGACGGTAAGATCGACGCGGCACTCGCCGGAACCGGTTGGCGGCGACAGAATCGCCGCCCCGCTGACGGTGCGGACCAGCCTGCGGACACGGTGAAAGTGTCCGCACCCGGTGTCCGCAGATCGAAAGTGTCCGCACCGACTGCCGACGAAGTCGCCGCGGCGATCGAAAGGCTCGCTGATGAGGATGCCGACGGGTTCCTCGTCGATGTGCTCGCCGGCCGCTTTCGCGGCATCGTTCAGGCCGAGCAGATCAAAGAGAATGCGCTCGCGGCCAAGCACTTGATCGCTGCCCGAAAGGATGCCGGCGACTTGGTCGAGCGCGAGCGCGCCGAGAAGATCTTCTTCGAAACGGCCCGGAGCTGGCGGGACATCTGGATCGGCTTCCCCGCCCGCGTCGGTCCTCTCCTCGCCGCGGACCTAGACCTGGAGACGGACAAGGTCGTGGAGGCCCTGACGATCCATGTCCAACAGCAGCTCGAGCAGCTCGGAGAGCCGCAAGGAAATTTCGCCGCTCAAGAAGAATGAGGCGCGGCTATACCAAGCTGTCAGGCGCGGCTGGACACCTCCGCCGCGCGTCAGCGTCGTCCAGTGGGCCGACACCCGTCGCAAGCTGAAGGATGGTAGCCAGTTCCTGACCTCCGTGGTCGAGGTGGCGCGAGGTCCGAAACTGGCGGTCACCGAGCCCGGCGTTCACATCATCACGGCGATGGTTGCCACGCAGCTGCTCAAGACCACGCTACTCGAGAACGTTTTCGGGTTCCACGCCGACTATGATCCCTGCGACATGCTTCTTGTGCAGCCCAAGGAGGATGCCGCCGAGCAATTCTCGAAGGAACGAATTGCCCCTCTGATCGCGTCGACACCAGCGCTGCGGAAGCTGGTCGGCACCACAAAGACGCGCAGCTCGGAAGAGACCCTGCTCTTCAAGGCATTTCCGGGCGGCTTTCTTGCCCTTGTCGGCGCCGGCAGTCCGGACAACCTTGCCCGTCGCCCCGTCCGCATCGTCATGTACGACGAGGTCGACAAGTATCCGGTGACCCGAGAGGGCGACCCGATCGATATCGGCGACGAGCGTACCGCCAAATTTCCGAACTGGCTGTCGATCCGGGTCTGCTCACCGACGGTGAAGGACGAAAGTCGGATCGAGGCGAGCTATCTTACTTCGGATCAACGGCGCGCCTCGGTCGAATGCCCGCATTGCTCGCACCGACAGTTTCCGGACTTCTTCAAGCACATCGAGTGGGAAAAGAGCGAGGACGGCGAGCGGCACAAGCCTGAGACCGCGCAAATCTATTGCGAGGCATGCGGGACCGCCTGGACGGAGGGTCAGCGCCGCCGCGCGCTCGATACCATCCGGTGGCACCAAACGCGGCCGTTCGATTGCTGCGGCGAACGCCAAGCGCCGCTCGAAACCTACGAGGCGCTTTGGCGAGAGAAAGACCCGGACGCGACAGACAAAGTCTGGACCTGGTGGGAATCCGACCGATGGGCGGTCTATCGAGCCAAGTGCGCGAAATGCGGGACCTGGGCGGTATCGAATGAGCATGCCGGATTTCAAGCGAGCAAGCTCTATTCACCGTGGACTAAGGACGCTCCACCATACATCGCGCGCAAGTGGCTCGCGGCGCAGCATGACGAGGACAAGAAACAGGTCTGGTACAATACCCAGGCTGCCCTCCCCTACCGTCGACACGGCGGCAAGGAGATCGCGATCGATGCGCTGCTCAAGCGCTGCGAGAACTGGGCAACGGGCGTGGTTCCGGATGGCGTGGCGATGCTCACCGCCGGGATCGACACCCAGGACTATCGCGTAGAGATCGAGGTCGTCGGCTGGGGCCGAAACGAAGAAAGCTGGTCGGTCGAGTATCACGTCATCGATGGCGAGATGACCGATCCGGCGACGCAGCTCGCGCTCGACGAATATCTCGCTCGCACATGGTATCGGGCGGACGGACGGCCCTTCGTGATCACCGCGGCTTGCCAGGACTCTGGCGGCCACCACACCGACGCCGTTTATAATTTCTCGAAGACGAGGCTCGGCCGCAAGATCTGGGCCATCAAGGGCGAGAGCGCACGGACCGGTTTTCGCAACCCGGTGTGGCCGATAAAGCGGCCGAGCACGCGATCGCGGAAGACCTTTCGGCCGGTGATTATCGGCGTCAATGCGGCGAAGGATGCCGTCCGCGGCTGGCTGCACAAGCAAACGCCCGGCCCGGGGTACATGCACTTCAACACCGACTGGGACGTCGCCGCATTCGAGCAGCTGACGGCGGAGCGCATCCAGGTCGATGGCGAAGGCGCACAGAAAGTGCGCAAGTGGGTTCCAATCCCAGGGCGGGCGAACGAGCGGCTCGACTGTCGGGTATATGCCTATGCCGCCCTGCGCGGCCTGATCCACATGGGCACCAAACTGAATCGGATCGCCGACCAGGTCGGTGCAGCGATCACCACGATCGTCACCGCCCCGACGGCGGCAGATGGCGACGATGAGCCAGGTGCCCCGCTCCCGCCGCAACCGGCGACCGAGGTGGCCAATGCGCCACCACCCCCGCCTCCGCCGGCCAAACCGCCGAAGGCCCGCCGCTCGATCGCGCAACGTTTAGCCTGAAGGATCCTGCACATGGGGCGCTACGATCCCTCAACCAGCATCCTCGCCGGAATGGACGCCGGCGTGCTCGAGCAGCGGCTGGCGCAGCTGCAGCAGGCATATCTGGATATTTCCAGCGGCGCGAAGGGTGTCAACTATACGTACACCCAAGGCGACGGGTCGAAGTCCGTCACCTATTCCCGCGCCAACCTCGGCGAGCTGACCGCCGCGATCCGTATGGTGCAGGCGCAACTCGGCCTGATCTGCCGCCCCCGTCGCGCCATTCGGGTTAACTTCTGATGGCGAATCCCCCTGCCCTCCTCGACGCCAGCGGGCGCGTCATTTCGAGTCAGGCGATCGACCGCATTCGCTCGCGCGGCCGCGGGGGCATGCGTGGTGCGCTGTCGGGCCCGAACAGCAATTTCTTTCCTTACGACGCGGCGAATTGGTCCCAGCAGGAATTCGGGGATTGGTACCCGACGACCCGCTCGCCGGATTCGGAGATCAACCCCAACCGCGACCGCATCGCGGCCAGAGCGCGTGATCTCCACCGCAACGACGCGTGGGCCAAGGGTGCGATCAGCCGCATTCTCGACAGCACGATCGGCTCGAATTACCGGCTCGTGTCGAAGCCCGACTATCGCGCGCTGGCTTTGTTCAACAAGGCTTTCGACCCGGAATGGGCGGAAGACTTCCGCCGGACCGTCGAGGCGCTGTGGCGCAACTATTCCGAGGATCTCGGCCACTTCAACGACGTCGGCCGCCGGCTGTCGGTCTCGCAGCAATTTCGCCTGGCGCTCGGCCACAAGTTGGTCGACGGTGAATCGCTGATTGTCGCGCAGTGGCGGCCCGACCGTATGGGCCCGGGCGCTGCGCGATACGCAACCTGCTTCCAGGGCGTCGACCCCGATCGGCTCTCGAACCCCTATCAGCAGCAGGACACGCGGTACCTGCGCGGTGGCGTCGAGATCGACTCCGACGAGGTGCCGGTCGCCTACCATATCCGCAAGGCGCACCAGTTCGACTGGTACAACGCGGTCGAATCGATGGAATGGGAGCGCGTTCTTCGCGAGGATCCAGAAGACGGCTGGCGCCGGGTCTATCATGATTATGATCCCGACCGGTTCGCGCAGAGCCGTGGCATGTCGATCTTCGCGCCGGTGCTCGGGCGACTGAAGATGCTGTCGCGCTATTACGGCGTTGAGCTCTCTGCCGCTACCGTCGCCTCGGCATTCGGCCTTTACGTCACCTCCCCTTTCGACGTCGAGATGGTGCGCGAAGCGCTCGATGGCGGCGACGAGGATGCCGAAAAAGGCTTCGGCTGGTACCAGAATATGCGCTCCGAGTTCCACGAGGAGAAAAACCTGCAGGTGAACGACGTTCGCGTCGCCACCCTCGCCCCGGGCGAGGACATCAAGACCGTCGCTCCAGTGCGGCCAAACAGTGGGTTCAGCCCGTTCACCCACGAAATGCTCCGCGGCTTCGCTGCCGTCCTGGGCATGTCGGGCGAGCAGGTGCACAACGACTATTCGGAAGCGAGCTGGTCATCGGCGCGCGCCGGCATCGTCGAGGCCGAAAAGACTTTCGTGCGCCGGACGTCGGAGTTCGAGCAGAATACCGCGTCGCCGATGTACGCGACCTGGCTGGGCGAAGCCTTCGAGCGCGGCGAAGTCCCCCTGCCCCGCAATGCGCCGCCATACTACGAGATGCGCACCGCCTACGCCCGTTGCCGCTGGCTTGGCGCCGCGCGCGGCTGGGTCGATCCGGTCGGGGAGCGCCAGGGCGTGGTGCTCGGGCTCGACGCCGCGCTCTCCACCCTGGAGGTGGAAGCGGCGCGTCAGGGCATGGACTGGGAAGAGAACATCGACCAGCGCGCCATCGAGTTCAGGAAGATGGCTGACATGGGTCTGCCGCGGCCGGAATGGATGGGCACCGACCAGACCGCGACCGAAGTCGCCACCAAGCCGACGCCGCAGGAGGCCTGATGTTCATCGACGTCACCCGATACGGCGGCATTCGCCTGATGAGGCTCGCGGTTGGCGCGATCGCCTATCTGGACGCGTGCGAGGGTGGAACCTCCATTCATATCCTCGGCGGTGAAACCCTTCGGGTGAACGAGGATCCCGAGACGATCGAGCTGCGCTGCATGTGCGCTGACGACGAGTCCGCCGCATCCCCTGCCCCGCCGCCGGCGCCGGCGGAGACAAAGGCCAAGCGGAGCAGCACGAAATGAGCCTCTTCCCTCAACTCGCCACGCGGCTGTTCAACACGCCGCTGGCGATCCTGCCTGGCAAGGCCGAGATCGTCATGGCCGCATTGTCGGACCGGCTCGGCATCACCCACATCACGCACGTCAACGGCGACTTCGTGATGATGGATCAGGAGGACGAAGCCGATTACTCGTCGCGGCGCACCCGGCGCACCGACGTCGGCTATGACACCGTCGCAGGCGTTGCCGTGATCGAAACCCGTGGGACGCTGGTGCAGCGCACCGGCACCCTGCGGCCCTATTCAGGCATGACCGGTTACGACGGCATTCGCCAGAACGTGATCGCAGCCCTGTGCGACCCGGCGATCGACGCGATCGCGCTGGATATCGACAGCCCAGGCGGCGAGGTCGCCGGCTGCTTCGACCTGGTCGACACGATCTACAAGGCGCGCGGCACCAAGCCGATCTGGGCCATTCTCGGCGAGAATGCCTATTCGGCCGCTTATGCCCTCGCGTCCGCGGCTGACCGCATCACCGTGCCGCGCACCGGCGGCACCGGATCGGTCGGCGTGATCTACATGCACGTGTCGTTCGAGGACGCCCTGAAGAAAGCCGGCATCGAGGTCACGCTGATCACGAAGGGCGATCTGAAGGGTGAAGGTTCCGACATGAAGAACCTGTCGCCCGACGCGTTCAAGCGCATGAAGGCGGACGTGGAGCGCGTCGGCGACCTGTTCGATCAGACCGTCGCGCGCAACCGCGGCATCCCGCAGAAAAAAGTCTTCGACACCCAAGCCGGGACGTTTCTCGGCTCGGAGGGTGTCGACGCCGGCTTCGCCGACGCTGTCATGGCGCCCGACGAAGCATTCCGAGCATTGCTCGCCGAGCTCGACTGACCGCGCGGGGACTCGGCCCCGCCCCCAAGGCTTCGCGCCTATTCAATGAGGTATTGACCATGAAGACCAGCCTGATGGCCGGCGCGAGCCGCTTTGCGCATTTCGCCGGCCTTTCTCGTGCTTCGAAGCGCTCTGACGATGACGATCAGCGCGACGAGATGTCCGAGGACGACAACGACAAGGACGCTGAAGACGACGACGATGAGCAGCCTGAGGGCAAGCGCTCGCGCCGCGCCAAGCGCTCCGAGGACGACAACGACGGCAAGGACGCTGAAGACGACGACGACGACGGCAAGGACGCCTCGGACGACGACGAGGAGCAGCCCGAGGGCAAGCGCTCGCGCCGGGCCAAGCGCTCCGAGGACGATGACGACGGCAAAGACGCCGAAGACGATGACGACAAGCAAGAGATGACCGGCCGCTCGGCCGCCGCCTCTGCCCGTCGTCGCGAGCGGGAACGCGTCACCGCGATTCTCTCGTCGTCGCATGCGGCGAACAACCCGGTCCTGGCCGTGTCGCTCGCTTGCGACACCACGATGACCCGTAAGGAGGCGATCGCCGTCCTCAAGGGCCAGAAGGGCGTCGGCAATGCCGCTCCTGACCGCAGCAGTCGGGAATCGCGCAACAGCAATCTCGGCGCGAGCGCCGGGGGCGCAGACCAGCAGAAGCCGAAAGCCGGCTCGAGCTGGGATCGTTCGCTCGCCAAGCTCGGCATCACGCCGCGTCGCTGATCCGACTCAGCCTCACCTTCTTTCGTAAAGGAACTTCACCATGGGTGTTCCCCAGGTCACTCCGATTGCCGAAAACCGCCATACCGGCGGCTATGTCGTCTGGGATCCCAGCGACGGCATGATCACGCGTGAAACCATCACGCTGCTCTCCGGCGCCGGCGTCTGCCTCGCCGGCCTCGTGCTCGCCAGCCAGATCGCCGGTGGCGCCGCCACCGCGGTCGCCCTCGGCACCAACACCGGCAACGGTGTGATGGGCGCGATTACTGTCTCCGGCGCCGCGCGCCCCGGCGACTACAAGCTGATCTTCGTCGAGCCGAACGCCAATGCAGGCACCTTCGTGGTCGAGGACCCCGACGGCATCGAGATCGGCCACGGCAACGTTGCCGTGGCGTTCTCGGCGGGCGGACTTGCCTTCACGCTCGCCGACGGCGCCACCGACTTCGTGTCGGGCGATAGCTTCACGATCTCGGTGACGGGGTCGCTGAAGTATTCCCCGTACGATCCGACCGCGACCAACGGTCTGCAGAACGCCTCGGCGATCATGTGGAGCGGCCAGCGCGATGCGACGTCGGCCGACAAGAAGACCGTCGCCAACGTGCGCGGCCCGATGCGTGTGAACGCATCCGAGCTCGTCTGGGGACCGAACGTCACCACGAACCAGCACAAGACCACCGCCCTCGCCGCCCTCGCGGCGCGCGGCATCCTCAACACCTAACCCCGCGAGGGGCGCGGCGACACCGCGCCCCCTAACCCGTTGGCTCGCGATGGCGGGCGCAACCCGATGGAGATTCCCGCCATGTCCGGCACGATCATCGACATTTTCAAGACCGATCCGTTCTCGTCGATCGAGATGACCAGCGCGGTCGACCGCGTTCCTCATCTCCCCAGCGTGCTGGGTGACCTGAACCTCTTCACCCCGAATCCGATCCGCACCACCGCCCTCGCGGTCGAGGAGCGCAACGGCATCCTGACGGTCATCCCGACCAGTCAGCGCGGCGCGCCGATCAACTCGGAACGCACCACCGAGAAGCGCAAGATGCGCTATTTCGAGGTCCCCCGCATCACGCAGGGCGACACGGTTCACAGCCACGAACTGCAGAACATCCGCGCGTTCGGCGAGACGTCCGTGCTCATGCAGGTGCAGGACGAAGTGGCTCGCCGCCTTCACGGCCCGACCGGCATCGTCAACAACATCAATTACACCTGGGAAAACATGCGCCTCGGCGCTGTCCAGGGCGTGCTCGTCGACCAGGACGGTTCGGTCCTCTACAACTGGAACGACGAGTTCGAGCTCGCCCAGCCGGGCGAGTTCGCGTTCAACCTCGATGCCAACATCGAGTATTCGCTTCGCCCGATCTGTAACACCGTGGTCCGCACGATGGCGCGCGCCGCCAAGGGCGCGTTCCTGCCCACGACCAAGGTGGTGGGTATCTGCTCCGACGGCTTCTGGGACAAGTTCACCACCCACATCGACGTGGAAAAGACCTATAAGAACTGGTCGGAAGCGTCGGAGCTGCGCGAAGGCACCGCCTGGCGGCACTTCGAATTCGGCGGCATCACCTGGATCAACTATCGCGGGTCGGACGACAACGCGACGATCAAGGTGCCCGACGACACCGTGAAGTTCTTCCCCGAGGGCGCGCCGGGCGTGTTCGAGGTCGCCTATGCACCGGGCGAAAGCTTCGACTGGATCAACACGCCCGGCCAGCCGGTCTACATCATTCCGATCTTCGATCGCGATCGGAACATGTGGTGGCGTGTCGAGGCGTTCAGCTATCCGCTGTTCATCTGCAAGCGTCCGGAGACGCTCGCCAGCGGCCGCCGCGGCGCCTGATAATGTCGATCGATTGGGATGGTCTCGTGCTCGCCCCCGTCATGGGGGTCTTCGGCGAGGGCGGAGCCACGGGCCTCCCAATCTACACTCCGCGTGGGCTGCCGGCTTTTGCACTCGCCGACGCGGTGTTTGACGCCGAGTACGAGCAGATCGATGTGAACCCGGACGACGGGACCGCGTCGACGTCCCGCCGGCCGGTGCTCGGCGTCCGTGTTTCGTTGTTTCCGCGCCCGCCGGCACAGAGCGACACGATCGCCATCCCTCGCACGGGCAAGCGATATGTCGTCCGCGACGTCCAGCCGGACGGGCACGGCCACGCCAAGCTGATGCTTCAGGAAATGGCATGACGACGTCGATCGACCTGCTTCAGCTTGTCTATGATGCGATCCTGCAGGCGAACACTGCCGCAGGCACGAACGTCTACAAACCCGGCGACTGGCCTACGCAGGATGGCCAATACCCAATCATCAAGTTGCGCCTCGTTCACGAGCAGCGCACATCGCTCGGCCGGGGCGGCGCAATACAGTTCACGTCGGTGGCGACCGTGCGAATCTCCGCCGAGGTCTCTGGGCTGGCCACCGTCGACGATGCCGGTGCCATGGCGGTCGAAGGTGCAGTCTGGGCCCTCAAGCGAGAGATTGAAGTCGCGGTCGTCAACAGTTCGCCGCTGACGCAGAGTATCCAGAACATCCCGACGATGACGTCGCAGCTCGCTTTCAACAGCGATGCTGCCACGCACGTGGCGGGCGTTCAGATCGACCTGTCTCTCGAATTCTACGAAGGACCGGAGAATTTCGCGCCGGTCGCAAGCGACGACCTCACTGAGGTAACGATCGCCAACCCCAACCTCCCGCCAACCGGCCTGTCGGTCGACCTCCCAACCTAGGAGCTGCGCATGCGCGTGTTTTCCGTGCCCGGGCGCCTCGTGCGCGACCCGGCAACCCAACGCGTCGTCGATGCCGATGGCATCGACGTCAATCCCTTCGATCCCCACTGGGTTCGACTGCTGGCCGACGGTGATGTCACCGACGAGGCGCCGGCGCCCGAGCCTTCGACGAAGAAGAAGGCCGCCGCCGGCGGCGAGGAGGCCTGACCGTGACGATCCCCTTCAAGAACATCCCGAGCAACACGCGCGTCCCGCTCTTCTATGCCGAGCTCGACAATTCGCGCGCCAACACCAACCAGGTGCCGCAGCGCGCCCTGCTCATCGGGCAGAAGACCGCAGCGGGCACGATGACCGCGAATATTCCGGTGGTCTGCCAGTCGACCGTCGATAGCCGCGCCGCCGCTGGCCCGGGCTCGATCCTGGGCGGCATGATCGACGCCTATCGGGCGGTCGACAAGAACGGCGAGATGTGGGTGCTTCCGGTCGCCGACGATGGCGCCGCAATCGCGGCGACGGGTTCGGTGGCATTTACCGGGCCCAACACGCGCCCGGGCACCATATCGCTATATATCGGCGGTCGGCTCGTATCCGTGCCGGTAGCGGTCGGCACGACCGCCAACGCAATGGCGACGGCGGTCGCCGCGGCTATCACGGCGGCCAACCTATCGGTGACAGCGGCCGTCGACGGCACCACTCTCAGCAAGGTCAACCTGACCGCGCGCAACGGCGGCGAGTGCGGCAACGACATCGACATCTCCTACAATTACAAGGGCAATGCCGGTGGCGAGGCCGTGCCGTTCGGATCCTCGATCACGATCGTCGCGATGACGGGTGGGACGACCAACCCATCACTGACGACCGCGCTGGCCAATCTCAACGACATGGCGTTCGACTTCATCGCCTGCTCGCTTACGGACACGACCTCGATGGCGGCGATCGCCGCACTGCTGAGCGACGACACCGGCCGGTGGTCGTGGTCGAGCCAGGTTTACGGGCATTGCTGGGTAGCGAAGCGCGGCACCGCCGGCACCAACGCGACCTTCGCGACGACGCTCAACAATCAGCACATCACCAACGTCGCGGTGAACGGCTCCCCTACCCCGCCCTGGAAATGGGCGGCCGCGTTCATGGCCGGCGCCGCGGTGTCGATCCGGCAGGATCCGGGCCTTCCGCTGCAATTCCTGCCGGTGCCGGGCCTGCTGCCCCCACTGCAGCAGTCGCTGTTCCCGATCTCGGTCCGCAACAACACGTTGCTCTATGGCGGCTGCGCGACCTGGACCGTCGACGCCGGTACGGTCGTGATGGAGAACATCACGACGACCTATGTCACCAACGCCCAGGGCAACGCCGACGACAGCTATCTCGAGGTCGAGACGCTGTTCCTGTCGGTCTATATCCTCCGGCAGCTGCGCAGCGTCGTCCAGACGACCTATGGGCGCAAGAAGCTGGCGGTGAACGGCACCAGGATCCTGCCCGGTACCAACGTCGTCACGCCCGACACGATTCGGGCAGACCTGATCGCCAAATATCGCGAGCTCGAGGCGGCTGGTTTCGTCCAGCAATCGGGCGACTTCGCAACCAACCTGGTCGTCGAGCAGAACGCGAGCAACCCAAACCGCGTCGACGTGCTTTACCCCGCCGTTCTCATTGATCAGCTCCGCGTGTTCGCGGTGCTATTTCAATTTCGGCTCGTTTAATCGGAGCGCCCCATGGCAATCGATCCCAACCGCATCGCCGGCACTGCCTTCATCACCATTAACGGCGTGTCCTTCTCCATCTCGGGCGAAGCCGCCTATCGCATATCGGGCTCGACGCGCGAGACGCTCACTGGCCAGGACGGCGTTCACGGCTATTCCGAAAAGCCGACCGCCGGCCGCATTTCGTTCAAGGGACGCGACGCCAACAACGTCCAAATCGGCCTGCTGAACGAGGCGACCAACCAGACCGTCGTGCTCGTCCTCGCCAACGGCAAGACCGTTGTCGGTCGCAATATGTGGCACGTCGGCGATCCGATCGAGGTCAACACCGAGGACGGCACCTTCCCCTGCGACTGGGAAGGTGCGGACGTGAAGGAAGCCTGACATGGCCGCCCTGCCATTCCCCGCCCGCAACGCCTCCGAAGAGGAGGTTGAGGCCTATCTCGAGAGCGTCGATTATCAGCTGACGGTGCCGCTGCGGAAGCCCGTGTCGCTCGGTGACCTGACCTATACCGAACTCAAGCTGCGCGAGCCGACTGCCTCGGAATGGAAGCAGTGGGACAAGCTCACCGGCATCGCAGCTGACACCAAGGCTATCTCCGTCGTGGCGGGCGTCCCGGAGCAGGTCATCGACCAGATCGGCTCGCGCGCGCTCATGAAGGCATCGCGGTTCATTCTGCTTTTTTTGGACTGAGGCCCGCGCCGCACGATGAGGGGCGCATCCTGGTCGCGCTCGCCGCTCGCTTCGGGAAATTGCCCGACGAGATCGATACGCGACCATGGTCGGTGCTGAAGCAATGGTGGGAATGGTCGGAGGGCATTTGATATGAGCCAGCCGACTTATGGCATTGCCATTACGGCCGACGACAAGACGGCTAAAGGCGTCGCATCGGCTGAGCGCCGGATCGGCAGCATCCCCAAGCACATCGAATCCGCGAACCGCGCGTCTATCGGCAACACTTCGCGCGCAATCTTGCGCACGTTCGCGGAGACCGAGAAGGCCGGCGCAAAGCTGTTCGGCAACGGCTCGATGATGGGTGGTGTCGCCAAGCGCATGGGCGCGATTGGCGAGGCTGCCGGCGCCATGGGCGAAGGTATGGGCGTGGCGGCGGCCGAGGGCGGTCTGTTGACCACCGTGATCGGCGGCGTCGGTGTCGCCGTCGCAGGAACGATCGCGGCCGTCGCGGCGGCCGGGTACGCCCTGTTCAAGATGGCCGATGGCTGGGCGCGCGGCGCGGCGTCGATCGGCAGGACCGCCGAGATCATCGGCGTAGGCACCAAGGCCCTTCAGGAATTCACCGCGGCAGCCGAGCGCGCGGGCGTCGACAAGGACAAGGCGACAGGCGGTATTGCCGGGCTGTCGCAGACGCTCAACGACGCGCGGTACGGCCGCAACGCCCAGGCCATCGGCCTGCTCGACAAGCTCGGCATCAAGCTCGCGCTAAACTCGGATGGCACCGTCGACGTCGCGAAGATGCTGCCGGCGATCGCCGACGCCCTTGCGAAACAGAACAACTCGGGGCGCCGCACCGCCGCGAGGATCCTCGGCATTCCGCTCGAGACGTTGCCAGTGTTCACCCAAGGCGGCAAATCCCTGTCGGCCGATATGGCTGACGCGGATAAATCGGCCGCCGTCCTCAGCGACGAGCAAATCGCCAAGGGCAAGCGCCTCACGCGCAAGTCGGCGATGGTGGGCCAGTTAAAGGACCGAGCGCTGATGGTCGGCGGTGAAGCCGTCGCCGGTGCTACCGAGCCCGGTTACGATGCCATCGTAAAGGGCGGCCGCTGGATCGCCGGCGCGGCCGACAAGTTCGACACCGGCGCCGGCAGGATCGATCGCGCTGCCGACAAGATGGAGCGCGCAGCGAATGCGATCGGCCGGGCTGCTGGCGGTGCCATTCGCCCGGGACTGACCGCCGAAGTGATTAGGGCCGCTCAGGCGACCGAGCGGAAATACGGCGTTCCGGCTTCGATCACGCTGGCCCAATATGGGCTCGAAAGTTCGTACGGCCGCCGGATGCCGCGCGGCTCGAATAACCCCTTCGGCATCAAGGCCAAGGCGGGCGAGCCGTTCGTCAACGCCGCCACCACCGAGGTGATCGCCGGTAAGGCGATCAGGACGATCGCGAAGTTTCGCGTGTTCGACAGCATCGAGGACGCATTCGACGCGCATGCGAAGCTGCTGGCGACGGGACGGCCATACGCCAAGGCGCGCGCCGCCCTGCCAGACGTCGGCGCCTATGCGGACGAGCTGGGCGGCGGCACCTCGCGCGACCCGCGCTACGCCACCGACCCGCGCTACGGCTCCAAGCTGCGCCGCATGATGCGCGACGACGGGCTGACCCGCTACAATAACGGGGCGGCGGCGCCCGAGATTCCGGTCAAGGTCGACGTCCGTTTCGAGAACGCGCCTCCGGGAACGCGGGCGAAGGTGTCGGCCGGACCATCCAAGTCGCCAGCGGTGAGCTACGCTTTCGAGCCAGTTCGGGGCGGGTGAAGGCTGGCTTAGAAGGCCGGGCGGAACACTTTCAAACACGCGACCATGCGGCGCACGATCGGATCGTATTTCGCGCGCTGCGCAACCGGGTATTTGATCGCGAGCGATACGAAGCGGCCGTCGCGGAGTATGGTCTTGTTGTAGAATATCTTGCCGCGTCCCGATCCCGAATAGACGAACCAGTCGGTGCCAGCTGCTCGATAATTGATCGAACCCTCTACGTTTCGCTCTTCGTCCGCTCGCTCTTTGGCGAGCCCGCCGTCGGCGCCGAAGTAGGACCCAAATACATCCAGTTCCGCTCCGTCGCGCGAATAGAACGATCGGCCATCATCGATCGCCGGCGGCGGCTCCATCTTGAAGGTCGACGCCGGGTAACAGGCCGCGAACGCGAACCTAGCGTTCGAATAGTCACGCCACTGCGTCTCCGGGCCAGCGGCGCGCGCGACTCCGCCGATGCACAACATCAGCGTCGCGAGCGCAGCGAATAGTGACCTGATCATCTGGGCGTCTCCGTCAGGCCTGCGACTATCATAACAAGAGGAAGGACGCCAAATGCCGCTGTTTGGGGGTGATCTTCTCCCGGCGTCGTTTCGTGGCGCCCCCTTTGCGGTTTTGGCCGACGATGCCCAGGGTGGCCGTCGCATCGCGCTGCACCAATATCCCGGCCGGGACGATCCATGGGCGGAGGATATGGGGCGCGCGACGCGGCGCTTCCGCTTTCGCGGCTTTATCGTTGACAACGACGTCGTCTTCTCGGGCGGACCTATCCAGCTGCAGCGCGCCTTGCTCGTTTCGGCAGTAGAGGCGAAAGGCCCCGGCCTGCTCACGCACCCGACGCTGGGCGTCATCAATGTTGTCGTCACCCACGCCGCGATCGGCGCGGATCTCGGTGCGAGCAAGATGTCGACGCTCGACCTCGAATTCGTCGAAGCCGGCAAGCGCCAGTACCCGACCGCCAAAAGCGCGACCTCGGGCCTGCTCACCATGGCCAATAAGCTCAAAGCCGCTCTCGTCGCCGACGGAGTCCGGCTGATCGCCGAAGCTGCCAACAACGGCGCACGCCGCAAGGATCTGCAGGTCACCGCGGCCACGTTCACCAGCAAGACGATCAGCCTGGGCGCGGATGCGACCGCCCTGTACCGCGTCGCCGCGCTGCTGCCGGGAAATTTCGGCCGGTTCGCGAGTGGGTCCAACGCTGGTGCGTTCGGCACCTCTCAATCGCCGTTCGACAGCGGCACCACGATCGCTGACCTGATCACGCGGTCGTCGGCGCTTCGTTCGGGGATTATGGCCGCGACGACTGCTGCCGGAGAGGCGATCGACAGTTCCGACCTCGCATTTGCACCGGATATTGGCACGACCGCTGTCGCGCTCGTCGAGAGCCTGGCGGCCGCCTGTTCGGATCCTGCTGACGCGATGCGACTGCTGGGTCAGCTGATCACCTTCGTTTCACCGCGGCCGGAATCGCTCACGCCGATCGGAACGGCCTATGCCGGTATGATCCGCCGGACAGCGGCGGCGGAAATGGTCAACGCCGGTGCTCGGTATCAGCCCAGCAGCGCCGACGAGGCCGCAACTCTGATCGGCCAACTGGCGAGCAGCATCGGCGGCCTCTCGGAGGAGGCCGCAGACGCCGGTGACGATGAAAGTTTCAGGGCGCTGCGCAACGCGCGCGGCGCGGTCATACGCGATCTGCGATCCCGTGGCGCGACGCTTGCCGGTCTGCGCGCCTGGTCCCTTCCCGCCGGTCTGCCGGCGCCGGCGCTCGCGCAGCGCTTGTATCGTGATCCGAACCGCGCCGCCGAACTCATTGCCCAGGCTGGCGTTTCTCATCCGCTCTTCATGCCAAGCGACTTCACGGCGCTTGCGGCATGACGAACCCGTTCGGCGGCCAGCCCGACGACATCATCGTCTCCGGCAACAGCCTTCCTCGCGACCAGGACGAGGTTTTCATCAACGTCTCCGACACGGAGCTCGGCGGCTGGGAAGACGTATCGATCACGCTACGGGTCGAGGGCTTCCCGAACAGTTTCAGCATCGGAGCCAGCTCGATCGCGCCTGAGGACGGTGACCTGATCCCGATCGAGGGCAGCGAATGCACGATCCTGATCGGGAACGACAAGGTCATCACCGGCTATGTCGACCGCAGCGACGAAGGCGGAACGTCGGAGACCCACAACGTCGCGATCGAAGGCCGAGGGCGGACCCAGGACCTCGTGGATTGCTCGGCGGAGTGGAAAACCGGGCAAATCATCAAGGGTACGGCGCTCTACGTCGCGCAGCAGCTGGTGCTGCCGTACAAGATCGACGTCCAAATGGGTCCGGGCGCATCACCGGGGCCGGAAGCAACCGGCTGGGCGCTCAACTATGGCGAGACCGCAGCCGAAATCATCCAGAAGTTCGCGCGCAATGCTGGTCTGCTCGCGTACGAGAATTCGGAAGGCCGCCTGATCCTCGCCAAGGTTGGCGACACTAAGGCGGCCAGCGGTGTCGCCTATGGGGTCAACGCGCAATTCTGGTCGTGCGCGAACAGCATGGACGGCCGGTACTCGAATATCGTCTGCTCCTCCTTTCCCACCAGCGCGGCGATCGCCGACGTCGAAGGGCCTGGCAGCTATTTCTATTTCGAGGCGAAGGACGAAAACGTACCGCGCCACCGGTTGCTCTACGTCGTCACCGAGAACGTGGCGGCCGATCCAATCGAATTCACGAAAACCAAGGCGCTGTGGGATTCGGCGCGCCGGGCGGGCCGCGCCCATGTCGTGCGGGCGACGGTCGACAGTTGGCGCGACAAGGGCGGTAAGCTGTGGGCCCCGAACACGATCGTTCCGGTCGACCTGCCGGGCAATCGCGCGGGCCCCGAGCTGGTGCTGTCCGAGGTGACGTTCCGCCGCTCGAACGAAGGCGGCACGACGGCTGACCTCCTTCTCATGCCGCGGGAGGCATTTGTGCCCGAGCCGATCGTCGTCAATCCGGTCAATACGGCCGACGTCACCCCGGCGTCGCCGCAATGACGCTGGGCCGCCTGTTCGGCTTTGGCCGTGTGACGGCGATCGATGACACCGGCGACGCCCAGGTCCTGCAGGTAACGCAGGGCGCCCGCGGCACCGGGTTCAAGGCCCGCGTGCTCGACGGCATCAACCGGCTATCGCAGTTCGGCATCGCGTCGGTTCCGCCCAAGGATGCCGGCGTGCTGATGATCCATCTGGGCGGCGATCGCAGCCAGACGTTCGTGATCGCCACTCACCACGCGGCGTCGCGGCTTAAGAATCTGCAACCGGGGGATAGCGCCCTCTACGACGTGCGCGGCGCGATGATCAAACTGACCGCGGCCGGGCTCGAGATCGACTGCGCTGGTCAGGCGGCCGTTATCAAGAACTATAGCACCTGCACCTTTGAGGGCGATATTCACGTGACCGGCGATATCGTCTCGCGGTCGGCTGGCACGCCGGTCAGCCTGAACGGCCTTCGCGATGCCTATCATGCGCACAAACATAGCGGCGTGACCGCGGGCGGCGCGCTCAGCGGCCTGACCGATCACGACGCATAGGTCCTTCGATGTCCGATATCACCACCATCTGGAGCGGCGATGCGTCGATTGGCGACTGGTCCGTTCTCGCGGCGAAGTCGGTCGCCTGGACCGACGAGCATGGGAACAGCGTCCGCGACCAGAACGGTCGCCCGATCGACGCCGAATTTGCCGCCGGTGGCATCCTCGCCGCGGGCGACGATCTCTTCACGGCAGCGCTGATCAGCCTGTTCAGCGATGCGGAGGCTGGGCCCGACGACGCCTCACCTATCGGCGACGATGATCCGCGCGGGTGGTGGGCCGGTCCGATCGGCTCCAAACTGTGGCTTCGCGCGCGCTCTCGACTCGACGCGATCACGATGGCGCTGATCAAGAATGATATCGAAGAGGCGCTCGACTGGATGATCCAGGACGGCGTCGTTGTAGGGATCGATGTCGACCTCGAGACGCCAGCGCCTGACAAGCTCTACGTCCGCGTCGGCTTTCGCCGCACCGATGGAACGCGCCGCGCGCTCGCGTTCGCCGAGCTTTGGGAGGATCTCTGACATGCCGTATGATCGCCCCAACCTTGGCGCGCTGCGCGACCAGGCGCAGGACGACATCAACGCGAACCTTCCCGGCATCGATGCGCGGTTGCGCTATTCGAACCTGGGCGTCATCGCCGAGGTGGTCGCCGGGATGGCGAACGGGCACTATGGCTATCTCGATTGGATCGCGCTCAATTCGGTGCCGTTCACCGCGACCGGTGAGTTTCTCGAAGGCTGGGCGGCGCTCAAGAACGTTTATCGCAAGCCGGCGGGATATGCCGTCGGTTCTGCCGACTTTCCGGCCACGGCCGGCTCTACTATTCCCGCCGGTACGGTGATCGCCCGATCGGACGGGTTCACCTACACGACGACAGCAGATGCCGCGGTCGTCACCGGCACGATCACCGTCGACTTCATGGCTGACGCGGCCGGCGTCGACGGTAACGCCGACGATGGTACAGCGATGCTTCTCGTCGCGGGCGTTTCCGGGGTCACCGGCAATGGGGTCGCCGTCGGAGCGGTCACCGGTGGTGCCGACGTCGAACTCGATGCGGATCTCCGGACCCGGATGCTGCAGCGCTACGCCGCGCCACCGCAAGGAGGTGCGGTCACCGACTATCCCGGCTGGGCCCTTGAAGTGCCGGGCGTCACCCGGGCGTGGCTGAAACGCAATGCCATGGGTCCGGGCTCGCTCGCGGTCCTGTTCATGATGGACGACGCTCAGGCGGCGCACGGCGGCTTCCCACAGGGGACCGACGGCTGCTCGACCTACGAAACGCGCGCGACGCCGGCCACCGGCGATCAGCTCACCGTCGCGAACTATATCTTTCCTCTGCAGAGCACGATCGCTCTCGTCTATGCGGTGGCACCGATCCCAAATGCGTTGACGATCACCGTCGCCGGCCTTTCTGGCGCCAGCGCGGCGCTTAAGACGGCGATTTCCACCGCTTGCGCGGCCGCCCTCCGCGGCGCCGGCGTCCCTGGCGGTATCACTTACATGTCGACGCTTGAGGCGGCGATTGCGGCCGTTCCGGGCAGCACCGGATTCGTCATCACCGCGATCACCTGCAGCGCCGGGTCGATCATCGGCGGCGGGGCGGTAGGTAACGTCCAGTCGAACGCCGGTGCCCTGGCCACGATCAACGTGCTGAACTTCGTCTGATGTTGCAGGAACCGATCTTCGATACGGACCCGGGCTATGGCGGTCCGCCGTCTTACACGCCGATCGATCCGACGCAGCCGACCCCGCCACCGATTCCGGTTGCGCAGCCGGCGGCCCCGGCAGGAGTCGCACCCGGAGCGTTGCTTCCACCGACGCCACGACCGGTACCCCGGCGAGCGCCCACCAACCTGCCTATCCCGACGGTCGACCAGATCCCGCGCTACGTGGCCGCCGATTACGCAGTGGCGGCACTCGGCCTTATGCCGCGGGGCCGGGCATGGCCTCAGGAGCCAGGTTCGGTCCAGGAAGCCGTGCGCGAGGCGATCGGCAAGGCGTTCGAGCGATCGGACGGTGCCGGCAGCATGTTGCTCAACAGCTCCCTCCCCGGCCAGCTCACGCCCCTGCTTCCTGAATGGGAGGCGACGCTCGGCCTGCCGGACCCTTGCGCGGGCTCGAGTCCGACATTCGCGCAGCGATGCAACCAAGTGCGCGGCCGCTTCGTCAACGCCGGCGGCCAATCGCGACAACATTTCATCGAGTTCGCCGCAGCGCTCGGGTTCACGATCTCGATCACCAATTACGCGCCCTGCCGGGCGGGCATCAGCACCGCCGGGAGCCCGGTGTGCGGCGACGAGGTTGCCTTCGTGTGGGGCGTGACCGTCGATGCGATCACCGGCGACCTGCCTGTCGCCGTTCTGAAGTGCGAGCTCGAGGCGGTCCAGCCGGCCGAGGGCACCCTGATTTTCCTCAACGCTTAGAGGTATCATGCAGAGAATTGACGGGCCGACGCGCGCGGCCACGCTTCCGACGCCAGCGGCGACCGGAACGGGTGCTGCGGCGCCCGGCTATTTCGCCCACGGCGACCTCCTGGGCGGGGTGCCGTACACCACCCTCGATCCTGACTGGCTTAACTGCCTTCAGGAAGAAATTTGCCACGTCGTCGAGTCGGCATCGATCGCGCTCGACAAGGCCAATCACGGTCAGCTGCTGGCGGCGTTGCAGGCAATGTTCGTCATGACGGGCGGCAGCACGGGCGTGATCGTCGGCACCAACGAAGTGTCGCTGCCGCTGCCTGGTGGGTTCATCCTGAAATTCGGGACGATAAGCGGCACCTTCTCCGAGGGATCGATGTCGCACACCTTCGACAACGCTTACCCGAATAAGTGCTGGGTGGTGATCCCTGTCTCGATCAACACCGCCGCCGACCTCAACAAGAACATGTGGCCGCAGCGCGTGTCGCTCAGCCCGACCGGCTTCACGTTGTTCAACAATCTCAGCGGCGGCAGCGGGACGAACTCGATCGACGGTGCCGACTTCATCTCCATCGGCAACTGAGGGCAGATTCATGGGAAACACGATCCCCGACTATCCGCCCGCGCAGCAACCGCTCGCAGGCGACGAGCAAATCGCGGCCTGGCAGAACGGCAAGCAGGTTTCTTTGCCGGTGAAGCCGATCACGGACGCTGCAGCGGGATCGGCGAAGGCCTGGGCGCAATCCACGACGCCGCCCGATCCGACCGATCCGACATCCAAATCTGCGAAGAGCTGGGTAAACTATCTGCTCAACAATGCGGGCTTCGCCGCTGTCGCGGCGGACATGCTGCTTGGTGCCGGAAGCAAGATCCTCGCGGTCGGGGCGGATCTGCTCAGTGGAGCGAGCTATATCGCGGCCGTCGCGGCCGATCTGGCCTTGGGCGGCGCTTCCCTGATCAGGCAAGCGATTGCGGCGATTGCGACGACGGCAGCTAATGCCGCAGCGGCTGCCGCATCAGCTGCTGCTGCCGCTGCGAGCGCCGCGTCAATTGGTTGGCTGTTTAAGGGACCGACCGGGTTCGCGCTGACGGACGCGGCTGGGTACCGCTGGTTCAACGTCACGCTCACGGATATCAAGCATGCGGCGATCGACCTGATCAAATCGCGGCTGACTGCGCTAGAAGCTTACTCGGCCAAGATGCCGCTGATCGGTACGGCAGGCTTTGTTTCGTGGGCGCTCACGGACAGCAATGGCTATAATTGGTTCCGCGCGACGCCGACGACCCTGCAGCACAAGGTCATCGACACGATGTCGAGCCGGATCGTGGCAGCCCTTCGCGGGCCGGCCGATCCATCGATCGCCAATATGCGCATCATCGCGGAGCGCATCGGCTTGCACATGTCCGGTGAATCCCTGTCTCTTGGGCACGGTTCGCCGGTCGTAACCCAAGGCACCAGCACGACCTCGGACATGTTCGGCAATGCCGGCCTGACCAAGGCCAGCATCGTGCCCGACGACATAAACGACATTTCGAGTTCGTCTGACCCAGATCTGATCGCCAATCGTGCGGCGCTGACGCCGGCGATCGAAACTGCCTACGGCGCGGACGCCGATGATTGGACTAGTCACGGCGAAACACCGCTAACAGGCTGCGCGCAGATGATCGTGCAGCTGCTGAAGGACGAGGACGGCATCGACTTCCTCGGGTCGGGCATGCGTTTCCTGCTCGCCGATGACGGCCGCAACGGCGGCAGCATCACGACCGAGGACGAAACTCTGACCGGGCTGACCGCCCAGCGTGTGTATGCATCCTGGTCGCAAGCCCAGGCGCTCTATGGCGCGCTCTCCAAAGGCTACGCGCCGGCGGCGCAGATGATCGTCACGGGCACGAATGACAACGCGTCCGACAGCACGAACTATCCCGGCGGTGCCGATACGAAGTGGTTCTACACGCGGGCCCAGACCGTCCAGGCGCAGCGTCAGGCGAAGGCCGTCGCGCTCAAGCTGATCAGCTCCAATGCGCGGCTCCCACTACTTATCGGCCAAACGGCGACCCACACGAACCCGGCCTTCAATGCCCCGATCCCACACGTCGCGCTCGACCAGTTGCAACTGGCGATCGATCACCCGGAGTTTATTCTCGCCTGCATCCAGTACGCGGTGCAGAATGGCGTCAACGACGTGCATATGACCGGCGCCGGCAGTAAGCAGATGGGCGCCTATTTCGGCTGGCACCTCAAGCGACTGATGTTCGACGGCCTGCGCGTCGGGCCGATGGTACCGACCTTCACCGCACAAAACTCGCAGATTGTTGCAACTTTTCCTGTCCGTCCCGGCCACGCCATTGCGGGCGGACTGATGGTCGCCGATACGACGGTTCTGACGAACTGGGGCGTCGCGGCGATCGATGCCGGCGGTACTCCGCAAGTACTCAGCAATCCGCGCGTGGTGGCCCGCGATCGTATCGTCTGGGATGCGCCCGCGGCACCGGCCAACACCTGGAAGTTCCGCTGCGGTTACACCGGCAATGCCACCAAGGGGTGGACAAACATCGCCGAGGCCCGCGCCGACTCCGCTTTGATCTTCGATCCGTATGGCCTGCGCCTGCCAATGTATCGCTGGCTGCCCATCTGTGAGGTGTCCCTGACATGAGAGTTGCAATTCCCTTCACCGGCGTCGACGCCTCGGGCTATGGCTATGGGCGGACGCGATCCTGTCCGACCTATGGGGCGGGTTATGCCGCTTATATTTTCGGCACTTCGCTCAATGACACACCAACCACCAACCTCTTCACCGGCGCCAATGATGGCCGGCTGATCGGCACGCCCGGCGCCGTCGGCCTCGTCGGCGGCCCGATGGCGACAGCTTTTTCGGGGGCGATCACCGGCGGCAATCTCCTTACGGTCACCGGTACCGTGACAGGCGATCCGCTGGCGATCGGCCAAACGATCGAGCTGGCGACGGGTGCCGGAGGCAGCCTGGGCGTGATCTCCTCGCTGGGCACCGGCACGGGCGGCGCTGGCACGTACAACCTCGTCGGCGGCGTCAACACGTCGGCGCAGTCGATGCGGGCGTTCACCCGATTTTTCGAGGTTCCCGGGTTCTCACGCGACATCTTCAACATCGGCAGCGCGCTCAGCTTGCTGGCGATCTACAAATCGCCAATTAACCAGGGGCTTCTGTCGGACGACACCAACGGCGGGTTGCTTGGCATGCTGGTGCCCGGTTCATTCGAACTTCAAACGTTCGGCCGGGATAGCGCCTCAACCATCGTCAACGTGTCGACCTCTTCGGGCTTCCTCAACGGAGGGTCCACGTGGACCATGGGCGTGTCGCAATTCGATACCACCACCGGTCAAGGCTTCGTCCAGCGAAGTGGCGTGGCACGGGCGGCGTCTGCGGTGGCGGGACCACGTACCGCGAACCCGATGGGCAACACGACGCGGAAATTGCGAACGCATCTCTACACAAGCACGACGCCGGCGGCGACGCTCGCCGGCATCGCGATCTATACCAAGAAACTATCGAGCGCCGAGATGGACGACGCGTTCGTCTATTGGCGCGATATGCTCGCCGATGTGGGCGAGGTGCTGTAGCCCTCTGGGATGATGAGATAGTCCCCAACCGGCAAGTGCTCTGAGTTGTGCTCGACCAGCACCGTCCGATTGAGGAGAGGCCCCTTTCGGCCTGTGTAGAGCATCAACCTAAACGGGACCGGAATCAGCTCCGCCAGCGCCGAAGAGGTGGGCGTGTGGAGGGTTGTCTCGCTGATCTCCACCCAGATCAGCGGACGGTTTGCGATGATCGTCTCGCGAAGGCCGCGGAGCACGTTTGGTTCGAATCCCTGCACGTCGATCTTGACTGCGTCGATCGCGACCCCACGCAATTCCTCATCGCCGACGGCGATGTGCGCATTCAAACCATGAGCGTTGTCCAATTCCCCGTCGAGGAAGGTGGAAAGGCCGTGGTTGTCGTTAACGAAAATCGGCAAGTCGGCGACCGAGTCCCCCAGGCCCACCTTGCGCAGCTCCACCTTGGCCCAAGGGTTGATCGCGATATTCCGCTCGATGAGGGGCCAGACCCGTGGATTTGGCTCGAACGAGATCACCCGATCGAAATGGCGGGCGAACGCCAGCGCGTGGTTACCGATGTTCGCGCCGATATCAGCGATCGTGCCGCGCCGCGTGGCCTGCGCAAGAAACGGACCGATTTTGTGCCAGTCGTACGATCCGTAGAGGTAGGCCTCCCGGTCGATGGACGACTTCAGATTGCCCGCAAACCGCACCTCGCCCCGCCGACACTCAAACTCAGCGTCATGCTTTGCGAGTTTGGTGGCTATTGCGGGCCAGCCACGAACGCGGCGCATGAAGCCGAGGGATTTGGCGAGCTTAGCAGACAGCGGCACAGTCATGGCGCGATGGCCTATCAGTGCTGCTGGATTCGGCCAATGGAAATTACATCTCAGGCTGGTCGGTCCGCAACTTCCTCGATCACGGACGGCTTCATGCGGACGCGCGATCGTATCCACTCGCGCGCCGGCTCTTCAATGAAGAGGAAGACGACAACGGAGCCGCCAACCACGACCAAATACTGCAACGGCACTAGCCATTTGCTGTCGCCGAGCAGCCAGACCATGTAGAAATGGACCGGCTGATGAAGCAAATACAGCGAATAGCTCGCGGCGCCCAGCAGAACGAGCCAACGCTGCTGGAGGATCCTGGCGACAACGGAGCCTTGATCGCCTGCAATGGTCAAGATGAGCAGCCCCGCCAACACCGTCACAGCTGACGCTACCCAGGGCTCGTGAGATATACATAGGACCAACAAAAGCGCCGCGATTGGCACCCATGACGGGATGGGAAAACGCGTTCCATCCCTCCTGAAATGTAACTCGCCGACCAGCACGCCGATGACGAACTCGGGTAGCCGGACGATCGGGGTCGGCACCCATCGTAGCCAATCGAAATAGGTCGGATGCAGCGAGAAAAACTCCGAGCTGCCTGTGGCGAAGTCCAGAACCGCCAAGGCGGAAAGGGCGATATAGATCGACCGTGTTGGCAACTTGATCGCGGCCGCCGTGAGCCACGGAAACGTCAGGTAAAAAAATGCTTCGACGGATATCGTCCAAGACGGCCCGTTCCAAATACCGAGAAGCGGCCACGGCGCAGTGATCCACCAATGCAGAAGGAAAAATTGCGGTACGTCGCGCCAGTCGTGGTTGGGCCCCACGAAGGGTAACATGACGATCACCGTGATGATGTAGACGGGATAAATGCGAGCGAACCGGGCGACGGCAAAGCGCTTGATGCTATCCCGGCCGACCAGCTTGCCCCGATAGGTGCGGTGTAGAATGAAGCCGGACAGCACGAAGAAGAATGTCACGCCCGTATAGCCGTTAAGCAGCACGGACTTCACGACGCCGGGGACATGGGCCTGAGCGCTCAGAAACCCCGACCCCGAATGAAACATCACGACGAAGATCGCGGCAAAGAAGCGAATGCTGGTCAATGGCTTGATCAGCTTGGCGTTCGCGGTGCCAGTTTCCGTTGCGCGAGGATCCTCTGCTGCTCGAATCGCGCTTGCTGACATGCCGGCGCCCTATCTGCTTCCGCAGCCGAGGGAAAGCGCCGCGCCGGTAAGCCCCTCGCGCTTCGCCTCATGTCAGATTTCTACGTTCCTCCCACCGTGAGTACCCCCAGCAATGACCACGCCTGCCAAGGCCCCGCCGACCTGGTTGGCGTGGCTTCCCGTGATTACGACGGTGTTCCTGATCGCGGGCTTCCTTTGGGCGGGCGGCGGCAAGATGAATGAGCTTGCCGAGCACGAGCGCCGACTATCCGCGCTGGAAGTGCGGCGCGATTCCGACGCCGACAAACTCGACAAGATCAATGAGCGCACGGCGCGGATCGAGGCGAAGCTCGAGGTGCTGGTGCCGACATCCGGCCAAACGAGGACAGGACAACCTCAATGATCGATCCGGGCTCGATGCTCATCCTGTTCGCGCTGGCGTTGATGATGGTGTCGCCGATCCATGTGACGATCGCGCGGCAGCCTGCCGGCATCTCCCAGATCGCGCCAGTGTTGCGAGGATCGTTCCCGTCGCCCGTTTCTGCCCCCGACGCCGACGAGCTCGTCCGCCTCGCGGATGAAGCCCTCAATAGCGACCCACTCATCCGCGCGACCGCGGCGATCGCTGAAACTTTCGACCAAGCCTGAAACCGCGGCCCGGCCGCACCGGAGGATTCCATGAACCTGCTACGCAAGTGGTGGGCGCCGATTCGCGCCCGCCTGATCGCTGACGCCGGCAGTTGGCACAGATATTGGAGCGTCCGCCTCGCTGCGTTCGGCGCCGCGCTGGAGGCGTTTCTGCAGTGGTTCCCTGACCAGGCCAAGGAGGTCTGGAACTGGCTGCCCGACAATATGCGCGCCGCTCTCCCCGGCTGGCTGACCTCCTCGTTCCCGATCGTGCTGTTCGTGGCCGTGATCGCCACGCGCCTGATCGCGCAGAAGAAGGCGAAGCCCGATGCCTGACCTTCAGCTTCGGCCGCCGGCGGCGCCGTCGAATGACGCCAAGCGCAAGGGCGGTGCTGTCGCAGCCGCGATCGCGCTTATTCTTGGCAGCGTCTATGCCGTCGAGGGCGGCTACGTGAACGATCCGAGGGACCCGGGCGGCGCCACCAATTACGGCGTCACCGAGCAGGTCGCGCGCGCGGCCGGCTATCGCGGCGACATGAGGCGGTTCCCGAAGCATTGCGACGGGCCAGCGGTGGCCTGTGCCGACAAAATCTATGTCAGCCAGTACATCGCCGCGCCGGGCTACATGCCGCTGGTGGAGATCGAACCTGCCGTCGCCGGCGAGATGGTCGACACGGCGGTCAATATGGGGCCAGCGAGACCGAACCGTTGGTTTCGACTGACGATGAACCACTTGGTCAGCACGCGCCTGCCCAACAGCACGGCTCCGCTCGGGCCGGACGACATCACCGCTTATCGGATGGTCCAGGTGAAGCTCGGGGTCACCCCGGCCTGCGTTGCCACGCTGGACGCGCTCGATGGGCTGCAGGCGACGGAATACCGGCGTCTCGCTGCCGGCAACGCCAAGCTGCGGGCCTTCCTCAAGGGCTGGCTGCGCTACCGGATCGGAAACGTCGATCGCCGAACTTGCGGCAAGGGATTCGACTGATTGGTCCCGGCCGCGGGGATCAGCGGCACCCAGAATGACAGGTGATAAATGACCACTATGCGCGCGAAGCTGCAAATCGCTTCGATCACTCAGCATGCCGGCGGCAACGAAACGCTCAAGTTTCACGCCGTCAGCGCCAGCTCCTATCCGGCCGATGGTTCGGACGAGGACAACACCTACGCCAAGTACTCGCCGTCGGCGTCGCTCGAGATCACGATCGCCAATCCGGCGCTGCACGGCAAATTCGAAGCCGGGCAGAAGTTCTATGTCGACTTCACCCCCGCGGAATAGCCGGGCCCCGGAGTCGCCTTTAACGGCGGCTCCGCACCCCCGCTCGCGCCACCTTTCGAGCGACGATGTCCCGATCCGGCCGCGCGGCAAGAATATCGACGAGGTGCCACTCGACCGCCTCTTTAGGGAGCGATGACCATGCCTTTCCTCGTTTCACTGGCGCTCGATTGGAAATGGCCGATTTGGGCCGCGAAGCTGTTCGGCTGGGTCGTCCCGATCCTCGTCGCGGCCGCGTTGATCGGCGGAACCTTCGCGCTGATCTATCACAAGGGCGAAACCGCTGGCGGCGCGAAGGTCGAGGCCCGAGCCGAGAAGGCCCACGCCAAGACTGTCGCCGAAGCGCGCTCAGACGAGCGCCAGGCGCAAGCCACCGTCGACGCGATCGGGCGGCGCGTGGCGATCGCCGACGACAAGACCACGACCCTCGTCCGATCCAAGATTGCGGAGATCCATAATGACCTCGATTCGGCGCCTGGCGCTGCTGCCGGCTCTGTCGCTCCTCCCGCTGTGTTCGATACTGGGGGCGTGCGGAACCACCTCAACGATCTCGTCGGCGATGCGAACCGATCGGCCGATACTGCCGACGCCGAGCGCTGAAACGACCAAGACGGAACGCCTGCCCGCCCTGACCGGCAGGAAATCCGGCGAGCTGATCCTGATCGACAAGGGCGAATATGGCGAGCAGCTTGATCTGCTGGCCGAGGCGATCGGCGCGGTGTCGCGACTCAACATGCGCCAGGGCGCGCGGAATGCCTATGACCGGTGCGTCAAGGCCATCTTCGAAACGGGCAAGGCGCCGGCGAACTGCCCCACAAAATAGCCACGCGCGCCCACACGGGTCGCGCTGAAGTGGACTAAATCAAAGTTGACTCTCCAAGCGCTCGCGAACAGCGTAGAGCTTCAGGGGAGAAGCATATGCATAACCGAGGAGTTGACGCGCCATGGACAAGCTCGAGGCCGACGCCACCTCCTCCTCCGCCACCCCCGCCGCCTCCCCCGCCGTCGCCGGGTCCGGGGCACAGGGACGGAGGCTTCAACAAGGGTCATCCGACGCCGAGACCCCCGTCACGCTGAATCAAATCCGGTATCCATGTTTAATGAACATGGATTACCACGCGACCCGGGAAGCATGGCTCGACCAATGGCATCGCTGGTTGATGTTTGGAGTGATCGCGGCGGGAGCTGCGGCCTTTGTCGACATGTGGCCGCAAATGAAGGTTTGGGGACCGATAATCGCTGTGGTCGCCGGCGCGCTGGATCTTACTTTTGATCTTTCGAACCGCGCTCGCGCGCACGCGATGTTCCGCCGGCGCTATAGTGAAATCGTGAGCGAGGCGACGCGCGACCCCGACAAGCTACAGGTGCTTCAGTGCAAGCTCGACGAGCTTAGTGGCGAAGAGGAGCCGGCATATCACGCGCAGCTCGCCCTGAGCGCGATGAAGGCGCAGCAGCAGGTTTTCGGGAAGGTGAAAGACCCGTGTCGGCCCGGCTGGTTCTATCGCGCGCTGGCGAATATTTGGCGCTTCGATGGGCATGACTTCAACGAAGCATAGCCTGGAAGGGTATTCCTAATCTGGTTTGCGGCCGCCAGCGCACCGCGTCAGAAGGTGAATGATTGCGCCAGCGCCGCTGAGCGCGATCACCCATAGGCCGATCTCGGCGATGACGGTGCCAGCCATCAGTCTGGCTTTGCCTTGTCGCGATCGCCAAGTTCGAACGTGTCGACGTTGAACCATCGCGCCAGATAGTCGCGATCGCGGGGCGCGAGCCACTGCGGCCGACCGTCGCTAATGAACCGCGAGAGGTACCCGCTCCCGCGCCCAAGCGCGCGCGACAGATACGCGAGCGACGCCTTGTCGCGCGCCACCAGCTCGGCCAGCTTTGCGCGAACCTGCGACGACGTCGGGAACGGCCTCATCCGTGGCGCCCCGCGCCAGTAACCGTCGCAGGCGGTTCACGGCGGGGATGAACGACGATCCGAGCGAGCGGCTCGCGTTCTGCCTTGACTGCCTCAGCCCGCTCCACCGCCTCTTCCTCCGTGGGATATTTTGCAAGGACCTCGTGACGTCGGCCTGGGCGCTGGCCAGGGCCATTGCGCAGCACTGTCGTGATAGCGACAGTCCAACCTGCCAAACCCTCGCTATAGCCAACGTCGATGCGTGTTTGCAGCGCGTCACTGATGCGCTGAGCGAGACGCGTGTCGACGAATTTCTCCTCGCGTTCCAACTCGCCCCAGTAGGCGGCCGAAATACCGAGCGCCTCGGCCGCTTCGCCCTGGGTGAGCTTGGAGTGCTTGCGAAGCTGCCTGAGCTGATCACCTTGCATCTTCATTATTCGGCCCTTAAATTGGCTCCCGGCACCTCCGCCCGGTATTCCGGGTCGGAGGGCCGGTCACCTTAGAAGCGGATTACGATCTCGATCGTGAACCACTTCAGGATGATCCGGAGGGCGAGTGCTGGTAACACGTCGCTTCTCCTTCACATTGTCAGCGGGCTTGGGTGGACACCGTCGCCGTCTGACAAGGAGTAAATATAGGCTGAGCCTACTTTTTGCAAGCAGAAAGTTAGGCTGAGCCTATTTTTTTGCGCTTTTTTCGCGGCCTCCGGGTGGTGCTGAACCGCTTCCGACGATTGTGCTGCGAGCGCCGTTTCAGATAATTTGGATCGGGTCGTTCCATGGTTGCCTCCGGGTGTTGACATCCCGGAAGGCTTACCCGCGACGATCTCGCCGACGGGGCCGGTTTGGTGGCCTCGACGACATGCGCGCACCCGTCCGTGCCAAACCCGGACTATGCGGCTGCCGCTGCCGGCGATATAATCGCGCCAGCCCCGCCGGCTTGAGGATAACGGCGACGGTCAGGCGGTCGGCGTGTCGTGAGAAGCGCGCCGCCCGCCGGTACACGAACGAGGTCGCTGCCGTGCCGGCTGGCCGCCAGCTGCCGGTGGCAAGTGTTCCATATTTGTTCTATGATGCGGACATGCCCGAGTCGCCGCCTAAAGCCCGGCCGCCCGCATGGGCGAACGACCCCGTCCCCCCGCCTCTCCACGCGGTAGCCCAGGCCATTGCTGCCGGCGAAACGTGGCTGTTTGCTTGGGCGATACATTCGACGATCTCCTACCGGCACCTGTCGCGCGATTGCGGCATCGGCGAAGAACGCCTCCTAAAGATAGATGAGGGCGCGCCGATCACACGCTCCGAACTGGCCGCGTTCGCAAAGGCCTGGAAGGTCGACGCGGATGCGATCGTGTTGACGCTGCCGCCGGGCACCTTGCTGCAGGATCCTCCGCCAAGCGGCCCGACCAGGCCAGATGATTCGGCGCCGGCAGAAAGCGAAGCTGCATGATCGAACTCGAGCTCACCCTCGCCGTCGTCGGCATCGGCTATCAGAATGCCGACAAGACCCTGCGCGCGGCCGAGCTGATCAAGTGCTCACCCGGCGAGCCAATCGAGCTTCGCCTCGAGCCGACCAACAAGAAGGATAGGAACGCGATCGCGGTGTTCAGCGCGCGCGGCGTTCAGGTCGGTTATCTGACGGCCGAGCGCGCGCCCTACATCGGTAAGATGCTCCGCGCCGGCGAAGAGGTCGCCGCGGTGTTCCAGGAACTCGACACGACAGCCGCTTTCGTGCGCGCGCGATTCGGGGGCGGCCGGCCGAGCCTTCCCGCCAGTCGCGGCGGCGATCACTTCGTCGAGATTGCCCAGCCGCGCGCACGCCCGGCGCCGGCCGATTTCTATCCCGATCCGGAAGGTCCCATGTGGGGCGCATAGCGGTCGGGTTGTAGCGCGAAGCTATCCGACCATTTGAAGTACGCTGGCCGCTGCTCACCGATAGGCGGAAGCTTCTCGATTTCACTGATGATCGCGGCGTCGCGCTCGAACCACTCATTGTGCAGGCGAAACTCGGCGAACTCGAAGTGATACGCCCGCTCCCGGTCTTTCCCGCCATAGGCTGCCGCAAGGATCGATAGTGGCACAGGAGACGATCGCTGGAGCTGCGCCAGCCGGATCGACGGGCACTGGCTATAGCCGATCTTCACCGGCCCAACTTCGGCGCCGATGAAATAGCAGACTTGGCGGCGGTAGCTCGACAAGTCGGCCGCCCGATGTAGTCTCCTGGCGACCAGCGCTCGCTCGATCCGATCCATCATTTCCATTCCAACAATTTTGCTAAGGTATTGATATGCGGTAGGGCAACAAAGCGTGAACCTGTTGGACGATCCGTTGAAAATATTGACGGAATCTGGGACTTAAAATCCCTCGCCCTATGGGTGTGCGGGTTCGAGTCCCGCCGTCCGCACCAGATATCGGCGCTCGAATGAAAGCGCCGACTGAGCCAAAGCTGGAGCCGGTGACGCATCCTCGAAATGAGTACGGAACTGGGCTCATGGTGGTCACAGCGCATCAAAACACGGCACGACCATCCCAAATCCAAGCGATTCACGGTATGTCATTCATATGCCGTCCGCAGCCCTACCTTCCATCAACGATTTCCTCGATCGGCTCTATGTACTGCAACGGGATGCATCTGAGCTGGCCAGAGAGGAAGCGAAGGCCATAACGACCCGAAACGCCGCCCGCGGCCTGCTGAGGTCCGGCGCCACCCTCAAAGCGTTGGCCGCTATGATCGAGCAGCAATTCGAGACGACGCTCGACGAAATGTTGGCATCGTTGCGCCAAGTGCGATCCTTAGAAGGACTCGAATACCAAACCTTCCGGGATCAGACCTTTCTGCGCGCGCGTGATCTCATTTCCATGTTGATCGGGGCCGCCGATATGGAAAAATGGTGCGACATGATCGGGCGCGGTGCGGCTACCAATGTAATCGAAAAGCGGCTTGAACGGTTATACTCGAATCTCGACTATCGGATGCGGCAGTTCAACGTTGGCTTAGATCGAGCGGCGCAGGCCGGAGGGAACGCAGTGACCAACAATGTGGTAAATGCGCACATCATAAGCGGCGTCGTCCAACAAGGAGGCGATGGCGCGACCCAGACCGCGCGGGCAGACCTCGACTTGGGCAACATCGCTGACGCGACATCAGCCCTGAAGGCCGAAATTGCGCAAGCTGGCGACATGCAGTCCGATGAGCTGCGGCAAATCGCCTCCGATATCGCGACTATTGAAGCGCAAATCGCCGCCCCGAAGCCGCGCACATCTGCAGTGCGCGAAGCCGGCGCGAGTATCCGCCACATCGCCGAGCAAGCGATTGGCGGCGCGCTGTCCCCTGGCATTGTTGCCGCCGCCCTCGCGCTCGGTGCCCTAACGGGCTGACAGGGCGCACTGCGCCGAGCGGCGCGCGAGTCCCGCCGCCGCAGCACACCACCAGCTGTGCGATTACTGCTACGACGACGGTGACCGCTTACTAAAGCGCTAAACTCTGGACCCTGCCCTCCCTTGCGCGTGGGGGGCCTCAAAAGCACCGTGCTACCGAGCCCGCGTTGCCGCTCATTTGGTACATTTAGTAAACTGCACCGCAATAACACCGTAATAACCGCTTTTCCGCGATAGCCTCCTAATATGGAGGACTAAATCGGCGGCTCTACGCGATCGCGGACCGCGCGAAGCCAACCCAGAATCTCGCCTGCGTCATCCACCTCCCGAAGTTGGGCAAGCGTCATCGTTGGCACGACGTTGGTGTTCAATCGCTTCTTTATTCGGGAGGATTTCTTGTCCCGCCTTTCTTCAGTCAGTGCTCCCCAGGGAACAGCGGGCCCACTTGCATCGTGAATATGCTCGGCGATTAATGTCGGAACGTCACACCAGTCGGTGAAAGCGGGGCAGCCTCCCCAAGCCGCAGTGATCGCGTCGGCGTGGATGTAGTTTTCCATTTCTCGCTTGACCGTGAGAAAGCCTACGTCGTCATTTCCACGACCATTTACTTCGTCAATTTGTGGTTTGTAGGGAGGAGCTTGCGCATCATCGGCGTCGTAGATGTGCACCTCAATGAGACCTGCGTTGCGTAAATATTGACGGTCTACCCAGTGCTTGAGGTTACCGCCTCCGGTCGGCACGAACGCCACTCGATAGTCGCTGTCCAGATCGATCAGCGTGGGATCGAAACTGCGATACAGTCGAGACATGCAGCTTAAGAATTGCACATCGTGCGGCCCTTCCACATAGATGGCAAGCTTGGCGCGCTTATCTGGCAACACTCCAAGGCACTCCGCGGCCTCTCGATAAACGTCATCCTCGCCCGCCCAGAGCCGCGGATGGCCAATGTCGTCGGTTTTGATAAGCCGGATTGCATCAGTTTCGATCATCGCGGCAACCGCAGGCACATGCGTCGTCAATAGCACCTGTGTATTCGGATCCTCGCTTAGCGCTTGGAGCGCTTTAATGAGCATCACCTGATTATCCGGGTGCTGAGAGCTTTCTGGCTCTTCGATAGCGTAGATAACGCGCTGCGATTCGGTGGCGCTCCGCCGCCGTTCGACTTCCGCCCGAAAAAAGTTGAGCAAGATAAGGCGGCGAACCCCACTGCCACGCTTGTTTACAGGAATCTCGTTGTCACTTGTCAGGCTGAGTTTGAAACCATCCCAGCGAGGCTCCGCTTTGAAGCTCGGGGTGAGTTGCTGCGCCAAACGCGGGTCCATTTCGCGGAGCTTAGCTAGCGTCCGCGTTGCGACCTCCATCGCGCTTCGCTGAACCCTTTCCTTGATGGCATCTAGATCAGCCGCGACCTCTCGAACCGCCGCAGCAACGGCGATTTTCATAGGATCGGCTACTTCAGGATCGTCATCCTTACTAGGTCGATCGGCCTGAAAGAGAGCGAAGGTAGGCAGCTGATTTTGTAACTGGCTCCAGACCTTTTTGCCGTCTTCCTCAGAGAGCGGAAGGAGTCGCTCTGCCGGCGCCGGCTCCGCGATCGCCAATCGGATCGCGTTGCGTAGCGCTGTATTTGATCGCTGATCGACGCCCTCCAAATTCGCGCCGACGTCCCTAGCGCGCACCTTTAGATCAGGATTTTTTAGCTGAAGCAGATCGGCTAGCTGCTCGTGCGTCGGATGGATGGCCCGGGCTAAAATCTCGGATTTTGGGGCCTTTGTCGTACAATCAAACCGTTTGACGATCTCGAGAAAGCCATCGCCGTTGAGTAACCATTCATCCTTCAACGTCGTTTGTGACCGAGCATCGATTATCAGTTCGTCAGGCAAATCATCAAACACGCACGTTATATCGATGACTTTGCTGTCACTGTGCACGCACGGATCACTCTGATCAATTTTGATGAGTTGTTCATTAAAGAACACCTCAATCGCTTCGAGTATCGTACTCTTGCCGACATCGTTACGACCGATAAGCGCCGTCAGATCACGCACCGCAACCGTCACCGGCTCACGATAGGAACGAAAATTGGAAACCGTTACTGAAACTAGCCTCATTTCATCCCCCTAGCCCTTACTACTGAAGGGCGAAGAAGCGAGCCAGTCATATAGAACCCGATGTGGACGTTTATCGGTTAGGGAACGTATCGCCAGCGGGCTCGGCGCAGCCCATCACCAACTGGGCCCCGTAATCCCACCAGACGAGAGCGCGTTAATCATAAAATAGTGTCGGGTCGTTAGCGCGGACCCTGATGGAGCCGCGCGCAGATATCCCCCGCAACGCCTCTGCCGTTCCCCGCCTGGCGCGGCTTGACGGACTGCGCGGCATCGCCGCGTGCGTGGTCGCCGGATATCACCTCCAGATCTTCTATTATAACGGCCTCAGCGACTTCTTTGGCGGCGTGGCCGGGTGGTTCTTCCGCTGGGGCTGGACCTTCGTCGACCTGTTCTTCCTCATCTCCGGCTACATCTTCGCCCATGTCTATCGCGGCGGCGCGGACCTGCGAACCGCGCGCCAGTTCGGCGACTTCGCGGTGGCGCGCATAGCGCGGCTCTATCCGCTTCACCTCACGATGTTGCTGATCGTGGCGGTGCTGGATTGGGGCAGGCCGGAAAACACACTCCCCATCTTCCTCTGCCACCTGTTCATGCTGCAAGGGCTCGTGCCCGGCGCCGATAGCGGCTTTGTCGGCCCGAGCTGGTCGATCTCCGTCGAAATCCTCTGCTACATCCTGTTCGCGCTGGCGGCCGGTTCGGGCAAGCGAGCGGTCACCTGGGTTTCGGTGGCATTGGTCGCGCTCATCGTGACGAAACTGGCTCTGCTCGGATTGCCCGGCGGGCCGTGGGGCGCCGACTATCTGATCGGCGGGGTGCTCGGCTTCTTCATCGGTCAGCTGATGTGGCAGCATCGCGAGATACTGGCGCGGGTGCCGACCATCGTCCTTGTCCTGACATTGGCAATCGGCGCGACGATCAATGTCGGCTCCTACAGCCCGTTGCTGCCGCTGGACCTGTTGGCCTGGCCGTCGGCGTTATTGCTGGTGCTGCGCATCAGGACGTTCGAAGCGCGCCCGTTATTGTGGCTGGGGGATCGCAGCTATGGAATCTATCTGGTCCATTATCCGGTCCTGAACCTCTTTTTCGCCGCGCTCGGCAAGTCGCATGCCAGCTGGACGGGCGTCATCGCCCTCTACGTGACCTTTTCGATCGTCGTTTTGGCGCTGGCGAATGTGGCGCTCCATCTGGTCGAGCGTCCCGGACGCAAAGCGGTGCGCGCGGCGTGGACCAAGCGCTATCCCGTCGCCCCGCATGGCGGTTTAGTCGCGCCTACTGATCGCTGACGGTCCCCTCTCCGATGACGATGTCTCAGACTTAAACGGCCGCTTTACCTCGACTTATCCGACAATTCCGACCTTAATAGCGACAATCGCGAGCGCATTATGGCGCATTTTAGCGCAGCGGGGCAGCTGATCGCCGACCTCAGCCCTATTAAATGCACAGGTTACAGTCCCGCCGTTCGACCATACTTCAAGATATAATTGAATTTTACTTTCGCCCTGACGAGCCCATGTTATCTAGAAGACGGGTAAGGGGGAGGCTAAAGGATGGCGACATTCGTCCTGGTGCACGGTGCCTGGCACGGCAGTTGGTGTTGGGCACGGGTAAGGCGGGCGCTCCGCGATCAGGGACATCAGGTGTTTACGCCGACGCTCTCCGGCGTGGGGGAACGAAGCCACACGTTGTCGCGCGATATCGATCTCCAGCGGCACGTGGATGACGTCGCCAATTTGATCCGTTGGGAAGCGCTCGATTCCGTGATCCTGTGCGGCCACTCCTATGGCGGTTGCGTGATCAGCGGCGTCACGGACGTGCTGCCGGATCGGATCGCCGGCCTGGTCTATCTGGACGCCTTCCTGCTGGAGGATGGCGAATGTCTCCATGACCTTCTCCCCGCGGAACAGCGGGATATCCAAGTCAATCTCGCGAATGAATATGGGGAAGGCTGGCGGGTGCCGCCAATCCCGGCCGCGATCTTCAACGTCAATGCGCAGGACCGCGATTGGGTGGACCGGCAGTGCACGCCCCAACCGCTGGCCACCTTCCAGCAGCCAATCCGGCTGAATGGCGGGCTGTCCCCGATTTCGCGGAACCATTTCATCTTTGCGTCGGATTGGGAAGGAACACCGTTCACCATCTCGTACGATCGCGCGAAGGCTCGCCGCTGGACGACGAGCGAGATAGCGTGCGGCCACGACGTCATGCTCGACCGTCCCGAGGCTCTGACGTCGGAGCTGATTGGTATAGCGAGCGTTGCCGGCTGACCGTCATGGCCCGAAGCAGGTCCCTCGAAGCCACAACTGCGAACAAACGCGACACCTAACTATCGATCATCACGCCCGAATACGCCTCGTCCTCGAGCGCCCTGCCCGCTCCCATCGCCACGCTGGTCAAAGGATCTTCGGCAACGATGACCGGCACGCCCGTCGCCTCGGCCAGCGCGTCGCTGATGCCGGCCAATAGCGACCCGCCGCCGGTCATGACGATACCGTGTTCATGGATGTCGGCGGCGAGCTCGGGCTCGGTGGCGGCGAGTGTCCGCAACACGGTCTCGATCACCTGATCGACGAGGTCGCTCAGCGGGCCGGCAATGTCCGCCTGGCAGATGTCGATCTCGCGCGGCACGCCATTGACCTGGTCGCGGCCGCGTACGGGCATGACGAGCCCGCGCCCGTCCGCCGGCATCCGCGCGACGCCGATCTCCAGCTTGATCCGCTCCGCCGTCGTCTCGCCAATGACCAGATTGTGGTTGCGCCGAATGCTCGACGCGATGGCATCGTCCATCTTGTCGCCGCCGACACGGGCCGACGCGTGATGTACGAGGTTGCCCAGCGAGAGCACCGCCACCTCGGTCGTGCCGCCGCCGATGTCGACGATCATCGTCCCGATCGGCTCGTTGATCGACAATCCCGCGCCGATCGCCGCCGCCATCGGCTCCTCGATCAGGCGAACCCTGCGCGCGCCGGCATTGGTCCCGGCCTGACGGATCGCCCGCCGCTCGACCTGGGTCGCGCCCGAGGGAATACAGACCAGAAGTTCCGGCCGTCGGGGGAGCCGCGAAGGGCCGCCATGCGCCTTGTCGATGAACGCCTTGATCATCTGTTCGGCGATATCGACGTCGGCGATGACGCCGTCGCGCATCGGGCGCACGGTCGACGTGCCCTGCGGCGTCCGCCCGATCATCAGCTTGGCTTCCATCCCGAACGCCCGCAGCCGCGGCAGACCGTTGACCAGTTCGATCGCGACGACCGACGGTTCGTTGAGGACGATGCCCCGGCCGCGCAGGTAAACGATCGTGTTCACCGTGCCGAGGTCGATCGCCATATCGTTGGACGTCGTGGAAAAAATGCGGGGTACGCGCATGAATACTCGATCTTCAGGAGGCGCGAGAACATCCGCGCATCGTCATACGCTGTAGAGGGTCCGGCGGTGACGTCCATGGTGCAAAGCGACGAGCCGTTCGACTTCCGCAACGAGCGCTGGCCGGCTTATTAACGCGAAATGCGGTCCAGCCGCGCGCGTTGCCGCCCGGGTATCGAGATTCGGGATCAGCGTGGCGCCGATCAAACGTCGCTATTTTGCCGCGTCGGCCGTGCCGCTTACCATGATCCCGCCATGGGGCGTGTTGACGAACACGACGCCGAACGTCTTCATGTCGCCAGCGACGAGGTTGACGAGTTCCATCCTGCGACCATCGTTGGTGATCTCGGCCCAGGATCCGCCCTCGTCCTCGGACATCCAGAGTCCGCTTACGCCGTTGATCTTCCCCGCCATATAGACTGTCGGGTAGCCGCCGGGCGTTCGCGGAGCACCGAAGCTGACCGCCCAGGCCGCATCGACATGGCCGATCTGTTTGGCGGCGTGCTTGGAATCCGGCGAGTGGAACAAGCCGTTGGACGTGGCGAGCCACAAGTCGCGGAGGGTTGTCGGCACGACTTCGAGCTTCGCCCGCTGCCATGGCGCGACCTCCGGGAATCCCGTTACGATCGGCGTGAAACTGGCTCCGCCATCGGCACTGACCAGGATGCGGCCCGCGGGATCGAAGATGTAGAAGACGCCGTCGAGCCGCTTGTCGGCGATGGGGCGGAAATTGCGATCCTTGAGATCGGGTACGCCCCCCGATTTCGTCCAGCTCTTGCCCCCGTCCTTCGAATAATAAGGCGGGCCGCTACCGGCCGCCCAGACGAGCGAGGTGGCGCCCGCCGATACGGCGATGCGTCCCGGATCATGCCAGTCGGCCTTCGGATAGCCCGGCGTTTCGAAGATCGAATTCGGCAGCTCCGCCCAGCTCTTCCCGCCGTCATTGGACACGTAGCCCTTGTGCTTGGCCGAATCCGACGTGCGAACGACATAAAGCGGCTTCGACCCAGCATAATCGATGCCCGGGACGTTCCCCCGGGCAGGGCGGAACAGGCCCTGGTCCGGCGGAAGCGTCAGATCGAAATAGGCTCCGCCGGCATTGTCGCCCATCCCGAGCAACAACTGGGCGCCCTGTGGAGGGACGGCAAGGTCGAGCGGTGCCGATTCCTCCAATTCCTCGTCGGGGAATATGACGTTCAGCGGTTTGCCGGAGCCCGCGTCGCTGAGATTGGTGACCACCCAGGCGCCCTGGTCCTGGTAAATCAGCTCGTTCTTGTTGAACGGGTTGATCTTGACGTCCGACATCCAGCCGCCGAACCAGCCGTTATTCTGCCAGTCCTTGACCCAGGCATAATCGCCCTCCGACCGCTTGGCCTGATCGTGGAGACCCATCCACGTCCTGCCGGAATCGCGGGAGAGATAGATCTCCCCTCCCGGCCACCACCGGTCGAGCGTGGTGACGACCAGCGTTCCGTCCGGGCCGACATCGACCCCGGAATAACCGAACTTGGCGCCGTTCGCCGGTTTCTCAGGCGTGATCTCGGCCCATTTGCCCTGCAGGTCCCGGCGCCACACGCCCCCGGTTGTCGCAGCGGCCGGATTGACCTCGCCCTCCTTGTCGCCCCGGGCATAGGTCACGAACAGCGTGCCGTCCGATCCCTGCGCCATGCGCTGCGGGATCATGTCCGGAGTCGAGGAGACGGGCGTGAACGTCTTGCCATCGTCCTTGCTGGCGAACAAATGGCCTTGGCCGTCGACGCCGCCAAGATAGAGCACATGGTCGCGCGGATCGAAAAACAGCAATGAGATCGAACTCGCCGGCGCGGAAATGCGCGCGAAGCTGACCCCGCCGTCGCTGCTCTTCCACAAGCCGTCGCGGTTGCTGCCGTAATAGATCACCTTGCCGTTGGCCGGATCAACGACGAGCCGCTCGCCGGTGCCGCGCCCGTCGGCATTGCCGCCGACCCCGATCGGGAGATCGAATTTCTGCCAGGTCCGGCCCTGATCGCTCGACCGCAGGATCGCACCCTTTCGCGCCCATTGAGAGATGTACAGGCCGCACGCCGCATAAAGTTTCTGCGGGTCGTTGGGGTCGATGGCCATCGCCAGCACGCCCATCAGGTCCGCGTCGCCACGGCTCAGATCGTCGAGCAGGGGAATCCATTTCTGGGCCTTGTAATCGTAGCGGTACAGTCCGCCGACGTCCGTGCGCGCGTACAGGATCTTTGGGCTCTTGGGATGATACAGGAATGCCGGAATGTATCCGCCCCCACCCCAAGGCACCGTTTTCCAGGAAAAGGACTGCGTCGCAATTTTAGGCCCAGCCAGGAGCTGCGCCGGAGCGACGAGCGCCGCGCCGCATAGAGCCGCAACGAAAATCGGTTTGAACACGCCTTTCATCCCCCGCCCACTCCACGTTTGATCAGCCCTGCATGGCAAATGCTCGAGCCGGGGCTGTCGCCATCATTATGGCTTAATCTTATTTGTCTGATTAATTGTGGAGGCGCTGTCAATAGGTAGCGCTATCATGGCCAGCGGCGCGTTGGCTCAGCGTTGCTCGGTATGGCGGATTGCCGCCGTCTGCGACGGCGCGGTTTGACCGCATGCATTTTCGAAGCGGACATAATCCTCCCCACCGGGGAGGGCCTTCGCATAGGAATTCGGGGCTGCGATCTGCCCCGCCAGGGAGGTAGCAGGCAAAGCGGGTTCGGGGTGGGCGATGCCCACCCCGAACGTGCCTTACATGCCGTCGACGGCCTTGCTGACCATGACGTTCACCGCGACGCGGCGATTCTGCGCCTTGCCGGCGGCGGTGTCATTGGGTGCGGCCGGATCCGCCTCGGACATCCCGGTCGGAGTCAGCATGCGATAGGGCTTCCAGTGGCACGCCTGCTGGAGATAATTGACGACGCGGCTGGCGCGCTTCTCGCTGAGCGACTGGTTCAAATCCTGGCTGCCGGTGGAATCGGTGTAACCGACCACGAGAAGCAGGGCGTTGTTCATGCCTTCGGCTTGCGTTGCGGCGGCGCAGAGGTCGGCCTTCGCCTGGGGCGACAGATCGGCCTTGCCGGTGGCGAAGGTCACGTTGGTCGTGCCCTTGACGTTATACTGGTCGATATCGGCCACGCGGCCGCGCAGCGCCTCGGTTGCCGCGGCCTGTTCGCCGAAGCGTTGGTCGGTACCGTTGCGGATCATCGACGCGGTGCGGAGATCCTTGCTCTTGAGCGCGATCTGGTTCGCCACCAGGCCCCCGCCCCATTGCACGGTCTTGATGGTGACCGGCAGGCCGTTGAGCAGTTGGTCCGCGGCAAGCTTGTTGCTACGGATGCCGAGCAGACCGCCCTTGGACTTGATCCGGGTTCCGTCGCTGAGCAGGACCACCGTCTTGGTTCCGCCGGCGGTCGTCACCTGCATCTTCTGGTCGTTGCGCGCCGAAATGAAGCCTTCGACATCCGGGCCGTCCGGCATTCCGGACAGATCGGCGGGCGCGGTGCCGTTCACGGTGATGTCCGGGTTGGCCGGCGCGGCGGCCGGTGCCGGCGCCGCATCCTGCGGGGTCTGCTGCGCATGCACACCAGCCGACATCGTGCCGGTAAGCAGGGCGAGCATGAAAAGCATTCTGGGGTTTTTGGAAATAGCAGTCATCGAATTGCTCCTTGAAATCTGACCAGCCGGGCTTTCGTGGTCGCACTCATTGTCCGGCCGTCCTCTCCGTGTTGCCCATCGGGCAGTTTGAACACACCACACCAACTCCCCTCGGGATGTGCGGCGCGTAGCCGTACGCGAACATCAGGGACTTGCTGGGTGTTCGGGCCAACCTTTCGCGCAGATGAACGCCTCGTGTGGTGCCGGTGGTTGCAGGGATAATTGGAGCCCATTGCGCGGCGAACTGATGAAATCGCGCGGCGCAAAAGCGCAATAGTTAACGCTCGGCCGTCGATCGCGATTGCCGGAAGAGTGGGCGACGACAGTCGAGCGCCGGCTTTGATGGTAAATCGCCGACACGGTCAACGAACGAAATCAGGGCGCGAAGCTATGGCTGCGGAGCAATTGCGGACACCGACTGTTTTGGCCGATTGCGTGACCAAATCGGAAGACTGGAGGGGCTTCCAGCAACTTTCAGAATAATGAATGTGAAGGCTTTAGATGTGAGGGTCCCCGCCCCACCTCCTAGGGAGTTATGGGTTCCCCCGTCCGCCCTACGACGCCAGGGCGCGGAGTTTGGCACAAAGCGGAATGATCGCACTGCGCGACCCGTGTCTTGATGCGGGCGTGGCGAAATTGGTAGGTGCACGGGACTAAAATCACTCGGCCTATGGGCGTGCGGTTCGAGTCTCTCGGTCCCCAACATAAGTGGAATTATCGTCTAAAACTCGTGTTGACCCTTTGAAGACGGGTAAATCTCGTTCGCACTTGGCAAGGCAGAAGGTAAGAAATTTCAGTTCGTCCCCAGCTTTTCGAAGCGGTTGACTTGCGTTCGATGCGTCAATTTCGCAGCAGAGGTGAATGAGATTTAGGAAATATGGCGGAACCGATGTCCCGCCTGGCGTTCGACGCCGGCGCTTTCGCAGAAGGGTACGCGAGCGTGAAAAGCGCCACATTGGACGAGATGGCGAGCGCCGGTGGCAAATGGCGCGTCCAAAATCTCAGCCAGACTTCGTCCGAATTCTCGCCCCAGTTCACGTCTCCCTACTCTCCGCAGAAAATCGGGCAACAACTCTCGCTTTCTGCCGGAAAATCAGGGAGCGGTTGACGATAAGCGGCAACGATCTGCTTCTCGATTTTTCTCGCACTAATCAGTTGCAGGCGACGGGGATGCTTGCCGTCATGGCGGAACTAGATCGATCCGTGCGGATGACCGGCGGTAAACGGTTGATCCGCTGCAAGCTCCCGTCGAGACACACTGAAGAGGGGATGATTGTCGGCCAGGTCCTCGACCAGATTGGAATGTTGGAACTGATTGGGCAAGATCCGCCGATTGAGCATGCCAATGAGTCGTTCCACGAATCAGTCCGACCTTGGCGGTATGCAACGGGGACTCGAATAGACGAGAAGCCAGGCAGTGTACTCGAAGAACATGAGGGGCGCATTTCTGAGGCCGTCATGAAAGGTATGCAAAAGGGGTTGGCCGAAGCAATCGTCAACAGCCTTCACCATGCGTATGCGCAGCCGCGGCGCGACGGTTGTGGAGCCTTCAAAGAACGCCGTTGGTGGATGTTCACACATGAGACTAACGGTATGCTGTCGGTGATCGTTTGCGATCTTGGCATTGGAATTCCACGCTCATTGCCGCTTAATTGGCCCCGAAAATTGCTTAGCGTGATTGGAGAGGTGATCGATGGCGGATCGCCCGACGTCACGGCCATTCGAACCGCCTTAATTCTAGGGAAAAGCAGTACCGGCAATGCGCACAGGGGCCGCGGATTGCCGCAAGTTTGGGAGGCGACGCAGGAGGCGGAAAATAGCAGCGTTGGAATCTACAGCGATAGGGCCTATGTGAGCACCGCTGAAAATGGCGACCCAATTAATGTGAACTACCGTGATCGTTTTCTTGGCACGCTCGTTTGGTGGCGTGTGCCTATCGAGGCTGCGGTAACGGATGGATGAAACTGTGATCAATATCGCACGCGATTTCTCTCGAGCGCCGGCTGGACGCTATGTGTCTGACGGCCCCAACTCCGGGGAGCGGTTCCGGACCGAGTTTTTGGTCCCCGCCTTGGCGCGCGAGGGTGACATTGTAATCGAACTCGACGGTACGCGAGCCTACGGTTCCTCATTCTTGGAGGAGGCCTTTGGTGGTCTCGTACGCTTAGGTTATGCGGCGGCCGATCTGCCGCGCCGTATAGCGTTGCGCAGCGCTGACCCGTCGCTTGTGACGGAAATCCGCGGGTATCTGGCCTGACAACGGACACCTTGGATGCAATTGCGCGGTTTTCTTTTGCGATAACTGCGGCAATAACGATCGTTGGGTGGTTCATCGTTGCCCGGCAAACCGAACGACGTGAATTCCGGAAGGAGGTGCGGGATCGCATCGCTGAACTGACAGAAGCGGCAACTGCGGTTGAGGCGGCTGCGATGCTCTACTGGATTCAGTGTCCCGCCAAAGAGGCCTCCACAGCCGCGTTATCGTTGACATCGGCGGTCGCACGGTTGTCCCGTAGGGCCTTAGTACTCAAACAAGCTGGGCTTGAGTTCGATCAACCGGTCCTACTGAGCGAGATTAGGAAAGCTGCGACAGGCGGCGATTTCGGCAGCAAGGGGCGTCGCCGCAAGGCTGACGACAATCAGAAAATGGTCGATACGGCCGGCTGTCTTGAGGACCTTTTGGTCGCGGTAGACACTGCCTTCTACACCGAGTTTCGTCCGGTTCGCCCTTCGGCATGGTGGCGGTTTGCCTTCCTTGCCGCAATTTTGCTGTTGCTCTGGCACAATTGAAGAATTCTCGCACACTAACTCTCTCTCCTTGCTTCTTTCCGCTCGCCACCCCGGCCATGGCGCCACGCCGCGGAGTTTGGCACAACGCACCTATGACCGCGCCTCGCCGCATCCCTGCCCTGCTCCTGCTGCTGCTCGCATCGTGCAATCCGCGCCCCGACACCGGGCCGGTCGTGGTGAGCGCGATCGGCGGGCGGCCGTCCTATCCCGACGTCAACAAGCGCCCAGCCGACACCACGCAGCGCCTGCTGCTGGACTCGACCGCGCAGGGCCTGGTCCGTTTCGACGCGAGCGGGCAGATCGAACCGGGGCTGGCCGAGCGGTGGATCGTGATCGATCAGGGTCGCACCTATATCTTCCGCCTGCGCGAGGCCGAATGGAGCGACGGCGGCAAGGTGACCGCGGCGGATGTCGCGATCATCCTGAAACGCGCCATCGCCCCGTCATCGCGCAATCCGCTCAAACCGTTCCTGACCGCGATCGACGATATCGTATCGATGACCGACCAGGTGATCGAGGTGCGGCTCAGCCGCCCGCGCCCCGATCTGCTCAAGCTGTTCGCCCAGCCCGAGCTGGCGGTCCGGCGCGAGAATCCGCCTGGCGGGAGCGGACCGTTCCGGGTGTCCGCGGCCGCGGCCAATTCGGTGATGTTGCGCCCCGCTTTCGATCCGGCACGATCGCCCGACGATGAGGTCGCCGAGCCCGGCCCCGAGCAGAACGCCCAGCTGATCGGCGAAAGCGCCGCGCGCGCGTTGCTGCGGTTCACGCACAAGGAGTCGGATTTCGTCGTCGGCGGGTCGGTCGGCGACTGGCCATTGGTCGCGATGACCAAGGTCGCGCCGGCGAATATCCGCCTGGATCCCGCGGCCGGCCTGTTCGGCCTGGCGATCGTCAAGCGCGACGGATTGCTCGCGGCGGCGGCCGGACGCGCCGCGATTGCCGAGGCGATCGATCGCCCTGCGTTGATCGCTGCCTTCACCCCCGATTGGGGGCAACCGGTCGAGCGCCTGTTGCCCGACAAGCTCGATTCGGCGAGCGCACCCGCGGTATCGGCCTGGGCGACGCTGACGTCCGATGCCCGCCTGGCCGATGCTCGCCAGCAAGTTGCGGCCTATCGCCTCGCCAATCCCGGAGAAATCGCCTTGCGGGTGGCGCTGCCCGACACGCCGGGCGGCAACATATTGTGGGGTCAGATCGGCGCGCGACTGGCGACGATCGGCGTTCGTCCGATCCGCGTCGCGATGCGCGCCGACGCCGATCTGCGGCTGGTCGACGAGGTCGCGCCCTATGACAGCGCGCGCTGGTATCTCGCGACCGCCTGCGCGATGTGCAGCGACGACGCGCAGGCCGCGCTGACCGCCGCGCGCGATGCCCCGACCATGGCGGAGCGCGCCACCCACATCGCCGAAGCCGACGCCGCGCTGGCAGCCGATATCGCCTTCATCCCGATCGCCACGCCGTTGCGCTGGTCGCTGGTCTCGCTGCGGCTGCAGCAATGGCAGGGGAACCCGCGCGCATGGCACCCGTTGAATCGACTACGGAACGACACCAACTAGATCGGACCATGGCCAACACGACCCGTATCCCGCGTCCCGATATCAGTCAGATCGTCCCGATGGGACGTGACGCCGCCTCCGTGCGCAAGCGCATCGAGGGGATGGAGCATCTGCTCGAAGGGCTGATCAAAATCCCCGGCACCAACCAGAAACTGGGGCTGGACGTGATCCTGGACCTGATCCCCGGCATCGGCGACCTGGTCGGCGCGGCGCTCGGATCGTACATGGTGTGGGAAGCACGCAATCTCGGCATGTCGAAAGCGCAGATGGCGCGGATGTTCGGCAATGTCGGCGTCGACTTCGCGCTGGGGCTGATCCCCTGGGTGGGCGCGGTGCCCGACTTTTTCTTCCGGTCGAACAGCCGCAACCTCAAGATCATTCGCAAGCATCTCGACAAGCATCACCCGTCGACCGCGGTGGTCGAGGGCTAAAGTTGAATCGTCACCCCGGCCTTGTGCCGGGGTCCAACTCTCCCCCACGGAATTCAGCCGACGTTGCACGTTGGATGCCGGAACAAGTCCGGCATGACGGACTAAGCTGAGCGCGAACGATACTAACGCTAGCGTGGACGTTGCGGTCTAGCGCCGCCCGCGCCAGATCTTGAGCCGGGCATTGCCGGGAAGCCCGCCGGTATTGGGCTTGCAGCGCTCGTAAGCGAAGCGCCGATCGAGGCACAGCCATAGCTCGTCAAGCCAGCCGCCCTTCGCGGTGACGCGGATCGCGCTCGCGGGGATGCCCGGGTTGGACCTGGCAAACGCTGCCGCGAACTGGCCGACGGTCAGTGGCCGGCGCGACAGCGCGTCCATATCGGGATAGCGGAGCTTGGCGTACATCGCGCTCGATCGCGCGAAATAGGCGGCCGGGGTCGTCCCCATGCAGGTGCCGTGCTTGGCCCATTCGTGCTGGATCAATTGCGCCGACGGGGTCGAACAGAGCATTCCCTTGATCACTGCCGGCGGCACGAGATCGGTTGCCGTGCAATATTGCGGCCAGTCCTTGCCCACGCCATCGGGCCACAGGCCGTGCAGCGTGAAGCCGAACCGGTTGCCGCTGCCGCACTGAAACCGCGCCGAGGGCGTGAACCCGCCGTTGCGGCAGAATTGCGGACCCCAGGTGATCGCCAGCGTATAGCCGCCGATCGGCAGCACGCGCTGCGGCTGGTCCGCCGTCGGCAAATCCGGGTTGGGCCGCGGCGGATTGGCACCCGGCGTGCAGACCAATGCCTGAGCATTGGCGATGCCTGGCAACGCGGCGAGCATTGCCGCAACGAACGACAGACGCAGCTTCATGCCGACGCTCCGAACCAGGCAGACGCGTCCCGTCGGAACAGACAGACAACCGCCAGCGTGGTCAATATCAGCGACACCACCGACAGGCCGAGCGGTACGGCCGCCTGCGCACCCCCAACGGTGAGCGAGAAGACGAACCCGATCAAGCCGAGCACGTAGAGAACGGCGATCGCCCAACGCGCAACGTTGCTGCGCGCCCGTGCAGCGAAATACCACAGCAGCAGCCATAAGGTGAACGTGAACACCGTCAGCAGTGCCGGGAACCAGGGGCCCAACATTTGCTTGACCTGCATCGTCTGCGGGTTGGTATTGGTCTCCGCCCAGGTCATGGCGGTATTGACCGCCTCCACCAGCACCGATCCCAGATAGAACAACTCGAATAGCCGGATCGACTTCGGTCTTACCATGGAAATCCCCCTAAACCCCTGATATCTTTATAATGGTCAGTCGATCGCCGCGAAATCAAGACCGATATCCGCCGCCGGCGCCGACTGCGTCAGCCGTCCGACGCTGATATAGGTCACGCCGGTTTCGGCGATCGCGCGGATCGTGTCGAGCCGCACCCCGCCCGACGCCTCGGTCGGCACGCGTCCGCCGACCAGGGTCACCGCCCCGCGCAGGGTCGGCACGTCCATATTGTCGAGCAGCAAATGCGTCGCCCCTGCCGCGAGCGCCGGTTCGATCTGATCGACGCGATCGACCTCGACGATGATCCGTTCGATGCCGGCGGCGGCGGCGCGGCGCACTGCCTCCCCAACCGATCCGGCCACCGCGACATGATTGTCCTTGATCATCGCGGCATCCCACAGCCCCATGCGATGATTGGTCGCGCCGCCCATCCGCGTGGCGTATTTCTCGAGCAGCCTGAGCCCGGGAATGGTCTTGCGCGTATCGAGCAGGATGGCGCCGGTCCCGGCGATCTTGTCGACATAAGCGCGCGTCATCGTGGCGATGCCGGACAGATGCTGGATCGTATTGAGCGCCGAGCGTTCGGCGGTGAGCATCGCGCGGCCCCTGCCTTCGAGGCGCATCAGGTCGGTGCCGGCGGCGACCCGCTGGCCATCGGAGACGAGCCGCTCGATCGCCACGCCGGGGTCGAGCGCGCGAAAAAAGGCCTCGGCGATCGGCAGGCCGGCGACGACGATCGCGTCGCGGCTGTCCATCACGCCGGTGAAGCGCGCCTCGGCCGGGATGACGGCTTCGGAAGTGATGTCGCCCCCGTCGCCCAGATCCTCGGCGAGCGTGGTGCGAACGAAAGCGGAGAGGTCGAAACCGGGCAGGTCGAACATGACCATGCTGGTAGCGTGCCGCGACCGGACGCGCGACCCCATAATCGTCAGAAGGTCGCTGCCGAAACCACCGATACCGCGCCGCCCTGACGCTTCTTTGCGATCGCGGCGAACCGCGCGTTGATCCATTTCCGCGCCGGGGTCTCGACCAGGAACAGGATGGCGATCGAGAGCGCGAGATCGATCGGATATTGCAGGATGAGCAGCGACCGTCCGCCGGCGATCGTGCGCAGGGCGAAATTGACCGGTTCGTGGATGATATAGAGGGCATAGCTCGCCGCCCCCAACAGCATGAACATGCGCGTGTTCATCAATCGCGTGAACGGCGCGCGCGGCGCGTTGACCAGCCCCAGGATGACCAGGGTCGCGAGAATCACGGCGCAGGCGGCCTGCAAGCCGAACGAATCCTGGCCGAGCACGATGACGAACAGCAGTAACGAAAGCTCGGGCGGAATCGGCAGCGCTCGGATGCCGCGGCGCGCCTGCCACTCGGCCAGCAACATGCCGGCGAAGAATTCGGGCAGGCGCAGCACCGGCAGCGGAAGATAGTTCATCCACGGGAAACGCTGCGCCTCCGTCGGCGGATCAACGCTGCCGGTGACGATGGCGAACAGCGCCACCATGGCGACGCCGGCGAACAGAAGGTAGCGCGGCGCGCGTTCGACCAGGCCGCACAGCAGCGGAAAGCACAGATAGAAGAAGAACTCGACCGACAGCATCCATGCCGGCGGGTTCCAATTCTGCCATTCCCAAGTGTTGCCGAGCGTCGCCCAGCACTGAATCAACACGAATTGCGGCAGGGCGCCCCACGCCGCCACGGCATAGGCAGGCGCCATCAGCAACACGCCGATCAGGTAAACGGGATAGATTCGCGCGATCCGCGAGACGCCGTAGCGCCGCCACGCCCCCTGCTCGCTCAGTCGCCCGCGATACAGAGTCTGCAGGATGAAACCGGAGAGCACGAAGAAGAAGCCCAGCGCCATCTGGGCGTGCAAGGCGGAGTTGGCGAGTATTTTAGGCGCCCAGGCTGGGAGGAGAGCCAGTTCGCGCCTGAATGGTGGAAGACCGTCGCCCCGACCGCGATGAACCTGATTCCCACCAGCGGCCGCAATACGGCCGTGCGCGCTTCTCGATCATCCACTCGTGGTTCCCCCCGGCCCCGATTAGCGTCATTCCGTGGCGCTTGCATCGATCCAGGTCAATCGGCCCGCATGGAATTCGAATGTGCTGCCAAAAACCTTTGTTGCCGGGCATATTCCGCGCAAGATCGACCAGGGCTCGGGAGCGGCCAAGCCAGTCGCGAGAGGGAGAGAGACCGAGATGACCGCCTATATCGCCCTGCTTCGTGCGGTGAATGTCGGGGGGACCGGCAAGCTGCCGATGACCGAATTGGCGGCGATGTGCGAAGCCGCCGGGTTCGCCAAGGTGAAGACCTATATCGCCAGCGGCAATGTCGTCTTCACCTCGAGCAAGAGCGAGGCGGCGGTGAAGGCCGCGCTCGAACAGGCGATGCAGGCTTATGCCGGCAAGCCGGTCGGCGTGATGGTGCGGACCGCCGCCGAAATGGCCGCGGTGCGCGACGCCAATCCGTTCGCGGATGCGCCAGGTAATCGCGTCGTCGCCACCTTCCTGGACGAGGCGCCGGCGAAGGACGCCATCGAACAGGCGACGAACGTCAATGGCGAGGAAATGGCGCTCGGCAAGCGCGAGATCTACATCCGCTACACGGATCACGGCATGGCGGATTCGAAGCTCAAGATTCCCGGCGCGAAAACCGGCACGGCGCGCAACATGAACACCGTCGCCAAGCTGGCGGAGATGGCCGGCAAGCTTTAGACGCTCTCTCAACAACAGAGGGGATGATCATGCGCCGCACCGCTTTCCTGCTGCTTGCCACCACTGCGACGCTCGGCGCTTCGATGCCCGCCGCGACGCCGGCCGTATCGAAAGGGATCAGCGCCAATGTGCAGTTCGCGGCGCTGTCGAAACGCTATGTCGACAGCCTGGCGCGCTTCTCGCCGGTCAGCGGGACGCAACTCGGCGATCATCGCTTCGACGACAAATTGCCCGACATCACCGCGCGCGGCCGCGGTAACCAGGTGGCGTTCGACCAGGCGATGCTCGGCAACATGGCCCGGATCGATTTCAAGGCGCTGAGCCGGGACAATCAGGTCGACTTCCTGCTGCTCAAGAACGCGCTCGATTACGAGCTCTGGGATGTCCAGGCGCTCAAGAGCTGGTCGTGGAACGCGCAGAATTACAACGATGCCGCGGCCGGCGCGCTCTACACGCTTGCCGCGCGCGACTTCGCGCCCTGGCCCAAGCGACTCAAGGCGGCGACCGCGCGGATGGAAGCGCTCCCCGCCTTTCTGCTCGAGACGCGGCGACAGCTGATCGCGGCCAAGGTGCCGCAAATTTATGCCAGCACGGTCGCGAAACAGAATTCGGGAATCGTCGAGATCGCCGAGGGCATGCTTGCCCCGCACGCCAATGAGCTTGCGCCCGCCGACAAGGCGCGGTTCGATGCCGCGCTGAGCAAATTGAAGGCCGCGGTGGCCGATCAGCAGGTCTGGCTCGACAAGACGCTGGTGCCGGCGGCCAAGGGCGATTTCCGCCTGGGTGCAAAGCTTTACGATCAGAAGATGAAGTTCGCGCTGATGTCGACGATGACGCGGCCCGAGCTCAAGGCCAAGGCGACCATGGCCGCCGCGGCGACACGCGCCGAGATGTATCGGCTGGCCAAACAGGTACTGGAGGGCAAGGCGAACGCCCCCGCCCTCCCCGCCAATCCGACCCGCGACCAGCAGCAACAGGCGATCGAAGCCGCTCTCGACCTGACTTATGCGCAGCGTCCGGCGCGCGACGGGGTCGAGGCTGCGGCCAAGGCGACCCTGGCCAGCGCGAGTGACTTCGTCCGCGCCCACAAGCTGGTCACCATGCCGACAGCACCGGTCAAGATCATCACCATGCCCAAGTTCCAGCAAGGCAATGCCGTGGCCTATTGCGATTCGCCCGGTCCGCTCGACAAGGGCCAGGATACGTTCTTCGCGATCTCGCCGATCCCGGACGATTGGAGCGATGCGCAGGCGACGTCGTTCCTGCGCGAATATAACAGCTATATGATCCACGACCTCAGCATCCACGAGGCGATGCCGGGGCATTGGCTGCAGATCGACCATTCGAACCAGGACAAATCGGTGCTGCGTGCGGTGCTGTCGTCGGGACCGTTCGTCGAAGGCTGGGCCGTCTATGCCGAGGGGATGATGGCCGATCAGGATTATCTGAACGGCGATCCCTTGTTCAAGCTGACCGTGCTCAAGATGCGGCTGCGCTCGATCACCAACACCCTGCTCGACATCGGCATCCAGACCGAAGGCATGACGCGCGACCAGGCGATCGAGCTGATGATGAAGGGCGCATTCCAGCAGGAACGCGAGGCGGCGGGCAAATGGGTCCGCGCGCAGCTCTCCTCGACTCAGCTTCTCAGCTATTTCTCGGGCTATGAGGAGCATATGGCGATGCGCGAGGAAGCGAAGCGCCGCTGGGGCGCGAAGTTCGACCTCAAGACCTATAACGACGCGGTGCTGGCGCACGGCTCGCCGCCGGGACGGTTCGTGCGGGAATTGGTGTTCAACCTGCCGATCGAGTGAGGTTCATTGGCGAGAAACGGCCAATGCTATGAATGCTGATCAACCAGCCGGTATGATAACCGAGCCCCCGCTTGATCTATAGCCCCCGCCGTCCAACTCAATCCATTCGCTTGGGCTCTGTAGCACAGCGAGCTCAGCCGCATCGGAAATCAGTTCAGCCAGACCTATTTGCACGTTCCGCGCTGAGCGAACCACTTCGCTCCAGTGAGCGTCGGCCAGAATGGCATCGCAGTCATATGCGTTGTCATTCGGAGGCCTATAGCTTTCAACCACGCGATGGAACGACGACATCGCCAGGTATTCCGCTTCGGTCATATAGCCGAACGACACCCACCGCTCGATCTCGTGCCCCGGAAAGAAGGTGTCGTCAAAATACCCGGCCATGCATTCGATGTACGAATAGTGAGGATTGCGCTCGCTTCTATCCAACCACCGTCGCTGCGCATCTTTGTCGGCAAAATATTGAAGCGCGCCCAGCCAGCGCTGCCGCCACATTGTGCGCGACTGTCCGAACGTCGGCTCAAAACTATCCTCCGATCGCGGCGCGATCCTATAGCGCTGGAGAAGCCGGCTGATCAGGCCAAGCCCTTTCAATCCCCCGTCACCTTCGCCGGCCCGAGATCACCCATCCCCACCGTCGCCGAGGCCATGCTGAGCATCGCGTCGAGGCTCTTCTTCGCCTTGAGGCGCAGCTCTTCCTCCATCTCGATGCGCGGCTCGAGGTCACGCAGCGCGACGTAGAGTTTCTCCATCGTGTTGAGCGCCATGTACGGGCAGATGTTGCAGTTGCAGTTCCCGTCCGCACCCGGCGCGCCGATGAAATGCTTGTTGGGCAGCGCCTTTTCCATCTGGTGGATGATGTGCGGCTCGGTCGCGACGATCAGCGTGTCGCCTTCGAATTCCTGCGCATATTTCAGGATGCCGCTGGTCGAGCCGACATAATCGGCATGGTCGAGGATCACCGCCGGGCATTCGGGGTGGGCGGCGACCGGGGCACCAGGATGCTGGGCCTTGAGCTTGAGCAATTCGGTCTCGCTGAACGCCTCATGCACGATGCATACACCTGGCCAGACGATGAGGTCGCGGCCGGTCTTGCGCGCGAGATAGCCGCCGAGATTGCGGTCGGGACCGAAGATGATCTTTTGATCCTTGGGGATCTGGGCGAGGATCTTTTCCGCCGACGAGCTGGTGACGATCACGTCGCTGAGCGCCTTCACCGCCGCCGAGCAATTGATATAGGTCAGCGCGATCGCGTCGGGATGCTGCGCACGGAAGGCCGCGAATTGTTCGGGCGGACAGCTGTCCTCCAGGCTGCACCCGGCATTCATGTCGGGCAGCACGACGATCTTTTCGGGCGACAGGATCTTTGCCGTCTCCGCCATGAAACGCACGCCGCAAAAGGCGATGACGTCGGCGTCGGTCGCCTGCGCCTTGCGGCTCAGATCGAGGCTGTCGCCGACGAAATCGGCAATGTCCTGGATTTCGGGCTTTTGGTAATAATGCGCCAGGATGACGGCGTTGCGCTCCTTGCGCAGCCGATTGATCTCGGCGCGCAAATCGAGGCCCGTGAGGTTGGTGCGCTGTTCCATGATCTGCTCCGCCAAGTGTCGGCGCTCACATGGCCCCGCGCGGGGGACGGATCAACCCATCAGGTAATGCGTCAGGCTCAGCATTGGCAGCGAGAAGGCGATCGGACGCATCAACGCCACCGATAAGGTGATCGCGCCGAATCCCCAGAAATAGGCCGGGTGAACCTTGCCGCGGGTGCGCAGGTCATAGATCATCGCCACCGCGACATAGACCAGCATCACCCCCCAGATGCTCCAGATGATCCACGTCCCAATGAAGGGCAGCGGCAGCAGACGACCGACGCCCGGGGTCATCACCATGATTGCCCCGCACAGCATGAGCCGGCGATGCCAATCGGTCCTGCCGCGCATTGCGACGCCGCCCAGGGTAAGTCCGGCGAAGGTCAGCACGGTCAGCCAGTCCATGATCAGGAAGACGTTGGGCTCGAAGAAGGGCGGAATGCGATGGTGGATCGCCGTCAGCGTATTCACGCTGAGCCCTACCAGCACCATCCAGCCGACATAGAATGCGGCAATGCGGCCGAGCCGGCGGTGGCGCATCGTTTCCCCGCGCCAGATCAGGAAGTTCTGCGTCAGATAGATGCCGATCCAGCCCATGAAGGTCACGCCATGGACATGCACCCACCATGGCGACGCGAAGGTCGAGCGACCCATGACGAGCTGGAGCGAAAAGCCACTGACCACGGTCGCCGCGATCACCAACGCCATGACGAAGAAGAACAAGCGCTCCCGCACCAGAGGGTGCATCTGGGTATCCGCTGCCGTCGCCATGATTTTCCCCTCCCGGATTTACGCCTCGACCGCTTCTCAAATTCCGGCGGTCAGCCGCCCGGCAGTGGCGGATAGGCGAAGGGCGGCAAGGCCGCGCCCGGGGAGCCTGCGGTGATCCATGCGTGCAGCTCGCCGGCGATCGGCGATGCGCCGAGCAGATCGACCACGATCCGCACGACCACAAGCGCGCCGATGCCCCACAACCACGCGCGATGCAGCTGGCCGGTACGCCGCCAATCCACGGCGGCGGCGATCACCGGGATGAACAGGATCGATGCGGTTTCGACGAGCGGCGCATAGGGCATGACCAGCGGCATCGGCAGGATGCGGCCGAAGCCCGGTCCCATCAGCCCCGCCATCGCACAGAATTGCAATCTCTTGTGCCAGTCGGTCCGGCGCCGCAGCATGATCGCGGCGGTCGCCATGCCCGCAAAGGCATAGACCGTCATCGGCGCCATCACGGTGAAATAGGCCGGCGTGAAGAACGGCGCGGTATGGCCCCGGCGCAGCGACAGATAGACGACCATCGTCCCGACCACGACCATCAGGGGAATCCACGCCGCTGCGATCCATCCCAACCGCTTGTGCAGGGCGATATTGCCGCTGGTCGCGAGCAACGTCTGGGTCAAATAAAGCATGGCCCAGCCGAAGAAGGTCAGCGCATGAGCATGCACGTAGAGCGGGGCGCCGAAGCTGGACCGGCCGGCCGCAAGCTGCATCGAGAAGCCGGCGACAAGCACCAGCACCATCGCGATGCCACCCCATAAGAACACGCGATCCTCTCGCGCGAAGACGGATCCGGACCCTGGTGGTGCCACAGTAGCCATTTTAATCGTCCCCCCGACGTAAATCGGCAATGGGACAATAACCGTTTCGACGCGATTCGCAAATAACTCACATAGATCCACTGAATTCGCGAATAAGCGGCTTTTATCTTTGGTTATACTTTACCCCATCAAGCGGCTTCGACATGTCCCAGATCTCGTCATTCTGCCCTTCGCCGGCGAACCGCACGCGTACCGTTGCGTCGATCCCGGCGGCCTTGAGCGGCAGCGCAAAGCTCTGTTCGACCGCGCGCCTGGTGGCGTCGCGCGCCAGCTTCATCGGCTCGGGTTGGAGCGCCTGGCTGGTCAGTTCCTTCTGCGCCGCTCCGCGGTTGGCGTCGTCGAGCTGGGTGCCGACATCGGTGAAGGTGCCGAGCACGCCATTGTGGCCATAGCTCTTGATCGCGTTGATGTTGATGCGCGGCGCCGACGGCATCGGTTGCGGCAGCGTTACGCCCAAGGTCTTGCTCTTCGCGTCCCACACCACATCGCGCTGGCGCAATTTGCTGAGATCCACCTCGTAATCGACCGTGCCCGGCATGATCAGCGTACGCTCGGTCGACAGGCCGAAGCGCGATTGGGTCGAGGTGACGACGGCGACATAGCTCGCCTGGAACGCCGAGAGCTTGTTCTGCTCGCGCAGCCCCTGGATGCTGCCGGTGGCGATGGTGACGGGATCGGGATCGACGCGCGCCTTGATGTAGGACTGCACCACCCACAATCCGCCGGCGAAGAACAAGGCGATCAACAGGAGCGCGCCACCGAACTTGACCAGGAAGCGCGTCGCCGTGCCGTCGCGGGTATGCTTCACGCTTTCCGCCATGCATCCCCCTCTTCGACCACGATGTGGCGGTCGCGCAGATCGTACAAATGGGCCAGCACCGACCGTTCGGCCGCCGGAAACAAGCGCGGGTCGATGCCGACATACATTTTCGCCACCATCGCCGGGATCGTCCGCGGCTCGGCGTCGAGCAGACGCAATATCTGCCCCTCGCGTTGCTTGCGGTGGCCGATCAGCCCGCGCACCAGGCGCTGCGGCTTGTCGACCGGATCGCCATGCGCCGGGTAATAGATGCGATCGTCACGTGCCTGCAGCTTCATGAGGCTGTCCATATAGGCGGCCATGTCGCCATCGGGCGGCGAGACGATCGTGGTCGACCAGCCCATCACGTGATCGCCGGTGAACAGTGCCTTCGTCTCGGGAAGCGCAAAGGCGAGATGGTTCGAGGTGTGCCCCGGGGTCGCGATCGCGGTCAGCGTCCAGTCGCTGCCCGACACGCTCTCGCCTTCCGCCATCACCGCGTCGGGCGCGTAATTGGCGTCGAAACTGGCATCGGCACGCGGTCCGAGATCCTCGAGCGCCAGCGGCGCGCAGCCAACGATCGGGGCACCGGTCCGGACCTTGAGCGGCACCGCGCCCGGGCTGTGATCGCGATGCGTATGAGTGATGACGATCGCGGTTACCGGGCGGCCGCCGATCGCACGGACCAGCGCGTCGATATGCCCGGGATCGTCTGGGCCCGGATCGATCACCGCGAGATCGGCGGTGCCGACCAGGTGGGTCTGGGTGCCGGTATGGGTAAACGGGGAAGGATTATCCGCCAGAACCCGCGTCACCAGCGGTTCGAGGACCTGCGGCACGCCGGGCTTCTGCTCGTCCATGCCGGTCGAGATGGCGGCTGGAACGGGGCTTGGCAAGAGTTGGCGCATCGCGCGGAAAAATGGATACCGGTTTTCCGCAAAGCGGTGCGACCACAAATAACCCGGTCAGTTGGTCGGGCGGCGGGCGTGCTATGGACCGACAATGCGGCCTGAGCTGTTCACCCCTCTCCTGCTTGCGGGAGAGGGAGGGGCTCGCCGCCGAAGGCGGTGGGAGGGTGAGGGTCTTCTTCTTTCTTCTGTCTCGGCACACGCTTGGAAGAAGAAAGAAGACCCTCACCCAACCCTCTCCCGTAAACGGGAGAGGGCTTGAGCATTACCGCAGCCGCATAGCCGAGATCGGGCGGCGGCGGTGCTGCCGGCCGCCGCCCTTCCTCCCTGATCAATCCGGATTGGCCATATCGGCTTCCATATCCCTGATCGAATCGTCGATGCTTTCGAGCGCATCGCGCTGCGCCTCGGCACCCATGCGCTCGTCGCGGGCGACCCGCTCGCGGGCGCGATGGAGACTTTCCAGGGCATGGGCATAGGCCATGCGCTGGATGTCCTTGGACTTCTCCATAGTGGCCTTGCTCATCGTGACGACGCGGTCGATGCGGTCGTTGCAGATGATGATGATCCGCCTGTCGCCGCGCATCTTGTTGACGACCATGTTGCGATCGTCGCCCGATGACCCGGTGCCGCAATTGCTGTTCCGCACATCCGGAACGTTGATCGGGCCTACCCAGTCCTCGGTGACTGCCTTGCCGTCCTTGTCGACGCGAACAATCTTGAAGCGCTTGGAAACCTTCCTGACACCGCCGTCGCTGACCGCGGCATTGCTGTCGTCGGTGGGCGGCAACGGCGCCACGCCGGCAGGCGGCGGGGGAGGCGGCGGCAGATCGACGCCTTCTGGCTCGGCGGCGGGCGCCGGCGCGGCTGGTGCCGACTGCAATTTCGCCGCAACCCGCGCATCGATCGTCGCGATGTCGATCCCCGTGGCCTTTTCGACCCCGGCGCGGACCGTGGCGGCGGCGGGCGTGCCGCTCGCGGTAACAGCCAGCCCGCCGATCATCAGCGCGGTGACGGCGGTGCCGCCCAGCGTCAGTCGAAGCCGGGAACGGCGTCCGGTGGTAAGCATCCTCAAACGTCCTTTCAGATCTTGTATGGTATGGAGGTGGCAGGCCGCCGACACCGCGCCGCCATGCGCCGCCTTGACGATCGCGCAGGCATAAGTGTGGCGGTCGATCGCCGAGCGGCCGGCGAGAACGAGCGCGTCATTGGCCATTTCCTGATCGGCGCGGAACGCGCGGAAAGCGCGCCAGGCCAGCGGGTTGAACCAGTGGAGGGCAAGCACCGCGAGCGCGACCCAATTGGCGATCAGGTCGCCGCGCTGGTGGTGGCCAAGCTCATGCAGCAAGGCGAGTTCGCGCTCATCGGCATCGTAGCGCTCGGCGAAATCGCGCGGAAAGGCGACGTAGCGCCGGAAGATGCCGAAGGCGAGCGGCCCCGACGCCGCCGACGTCTCGATCACTTCGATATCGCCGGCGCGCTCGGTGGAAACGCGCTGGTCGATCATCCGGCGACAGAAGCGCCAATGGCCAAGCGCATGCCAGGCCAGGAATGCCGCCGCGCCCGCGCCCCACAGCACGGCCAAAGCCATGCCAAGCGAGGAGTAGAGGGACGCGGGTGCGGCGGCCGAGCCTCCGAGCGGCTCGATGACGTAGATGGTGACGGTCTGGCTTGCCTGGTTGAGCAATTGCGGCGCCGCGCTGTGCAGCTGCGGCAAAGGCGGCAGCAACAGCCGGACCGCGGGAAGCGCCCAAAGCGCATAGGCGATGCCGGGGCCGAACTGACGACGGACCGGCGCGCGGATGACGAGCACTACCGCCATCAGCAGCGTGGAGGCGAGCAGCGCCTCGATCGCCCAGCCGATCACGCCTTGAGCTCCTTCAGGATCGCCTCGATCTCGGCAATGTCCTGCGCGGTCAATTGGTCGCGGTCGGCAAGATGCGCGACGAGCGGAGTCAGCTTGCCGCCGAACAGGCGATCGATCAGCCGCTGCGATTCACCCGCGACATAATCCTCGCGCTCGACGAGCGGACGGTAGAGATAGCGCCGCCCCTCTTCCTCATGCGCGATCGCGTTCTTGGCGAGCAGCCGGCCGAGCAGGGTCTTGACGGTATTGGCGCTCCAGCCGCGCTCGGTCGGGACGCGCTCGGCAACGTCCTGTGCCGTCAGGGGACTTTCCTCCCACAGCACTTCCATCACCGCATGTTCGGCATCGCTGATGCGTTCGGCCACGACTCGTTCTCCCTCACGACTACGCATGTAATCACACTGATTACGGCTGTAGTCAATAACGGAGAACGAGGCTTACCCTATGCCGTCATGCCGGGCCCGTCTCGGCATCGACTTGGCCATGCGGCTAACGGTGATGCCATCAGCCCTCTCCCGCGTGCGGGTGCGCCGGGTCGGTCATGCCCCCGGCATGACCTGAACAGCGCGGGGCGCTGTTCTCCCGGTGCAGGTTGGGTGAGGGTCTTCTTTCTTCTTCCAAGAGAATGAAATTCAAGAAGCAGAAAAAGAAGTAAGAAGACCCTCACCTTCCCACCGCCTTCGGCGGCGGGCCCCTCCCTCTCCCGCAAGCGGGAGAGGGATTCGTGACGGACGATAGAAAACGTCGGGATTTCTTACACGCGCGGCAGACGCCTGAGCGGCGTTAACCATCGAACCCCGCGGAAATCCGCCACTGGCACGGACTGGCATGCCCCCTGCACAGTATCGCGTGCCCGAGCGGTTTCCCGCTTCAGCAGGGCGGACCGGTCGCTCCCCCGATCTCGCGCCGGTCCGCCCTCACCCGGCTTCCCGCCAGATCAGCTTTTCCGTGCGGTCACTCGGCAGCGAGCGGTTGCGGCTCCCGGACCCCGCCGAACCACCCGCTTTTGGCGGCAGTCGCCCGCGCGGCGGCATGCGCCATCGCCTTGGGATAGATGTCGCCGAGCAGGCGCTCGAAGGTGCGCTTCCAGCTGAAGTTGGTTTCGACGTGATGGCGCGCCTCGATACCGATCGCCTGATGATCGTCGCGCCAGATCTTGAGCACGTTCGCCGCCATGGCCGTCGTGTCGTCGACCGGACCCAACAGGCCGAGGCCCTGGGGCACGCGATCGGGCATCGCGCCCGACGCGACGCCGACCACCGGCAATGCGCACGCCTGCGCCTCCAGCACCGAAATGCCGAACGTTTCGTCCGCCATCGCGGAGACGTAGATATCCGACGACGCCAGCGCGCGGGCAAGCTCGGTCCGGTCCTTTTCGAACCCCGGGAAAGCGATCGGCAATCCCTTCGACTGGGCCTTGAGCCGCTCCATCAGCTTGCCGTCGCCGATCATCACCATCGCGGCGTCGAGGTCGCGAGGCAATTGCTTGAACATGGCGACCAGACGGTCGGCACGCTTCTCGTTATCGACGCGGCCGGCATAGACGAGCAACGGACCGCGAAAGTCGAAGCCGAGCTCGTGGCGGAATGCGGGGTCGCGCTTGACGGGCGAGAACATGTCGATGTCGACGCCCAGCGGCAACACGTCGGTCCGCTTGATCCTGCGCTGCGCCAGCACCGCCCTGGCGTCCTCGCTCAACGTATAGACCCAGTCGAACTCGCGATAAGTGAGCTCGGCATAACCATAGCTCAGCCATTGCAGCCCGCGGCCGATCGTCTCGCCGAACTTGTCGCGACCGACGCGATAGACATGCGCGTTGGGGAAATCGGTGCGATAGCCGGCGACCAACGTCGTTTCCGGGAATTTCTTGCGATGGTTGATCGCGGTCCAGGGCAGAACCCAGGGACATAGCGACTCGATCACGTCGGGCCGGTATTTCGCCAGGATGTCACGGACCACGGCGGTGCGCAGGATGAACCGGTAATTGGGACTGCCGTGCACGGGCGGAGCGCCCACTTCCGCGAAGATGTGGCGCCCGTTGACCGTGATCTTGTCTTCCGGCCCCGGCACGATCTGCAGCAGATGATGCGGGGTGTGCGTCAGCACATAATCGCGCTTTTCACGCAGATAGGTACTGATGCCGCCACCGCCCGAAGGCGCGTAGCTTTGAGTCAAATCGCATAGGATTAGCGGCGCACCGCTCTCTCCTGCGCGGCGCGGGGGGTCGCCTTGCAGCAGCATGTTTATTCCCTTTTTTGGCGTGCCGGTCAGGCGGCGGGAGTAGCTCCTTGTTCGGTGAGAAGCTGAGACAGCTCCCCGCTCTCGTACATTTCCATCATGATGTCCGAGCCGCCGACGAATTCGCCTTTCACATAGAGCTGGGGAATGGTCGGCCAGTCGCTGAATGCCTTGATCCCCTGGCGGACCTCCTGATCCTGGAGCACGTCGACACTGTCGAACTCGACCCCGAGATGCTGGAGAATCGCCACAGCGCGGCTGGAAAAGCCGCATTGCGGGAATAGGGGGCTGCCTTTCATGAATAGCAGTACGTCAGAACGCTGTACCAGTTCCGCGATACGCGCCTGTGCGGCGTCGGTCATCGTCTTCACTCCTTCATTCGGCGGCGGTCGTGAGCTGGAGCGCATGGAGCACTCCGCCCATGCGTCCGCCCAACGCGGCATAAACCGCCTGATGCTGCTTCACGCGTGACAGTCCGCTGAACGACTTGCTCACCACTCGTGCAGAATAATGGTCGCCGTCGCCGGCCAGGTCGGTGATCTCGACCCGCGCGTCGGGAATGCCCGCCACGATCAACGCCCGTATATCGTCGGCCGCCATCGGCATTTCAGTTGGATTCCATCAACTGCCGGCGCGCTTCGACCATCCGGTCCTCGATCGCCTTGCGGACATCGCCTTCCTCGATCTCGACGCCGGCGGCGGTGAGATCACCGAACAATTTGCGCACGACATCCTCGTCGCCGGCTTCCTCGAAATCGGCCTGGACGACCGCCTTGGAATAAGCGTCGGTTTCTTCGGGAGTCAGCTTCATCAGCCCCGCTGCCCATTGACCGAGCAGCTTGTTGCGCCGGGCGATCACGCGGAACGCCATTTCTTCATCGCGCGCGAACTTGGTTTCGAAGGCGCGTTCGCGGTCGTCGAAGGTGGTCATGTTTACTCCCTGGCGTTCGTTACGCCTTGGGAGATAGGATTGCGCAACCGCTATGGGAAGGGGTGTATCCATTCCTTCCCATCACGGATGGGGACGCGCTAATCGGCCACCTTGACCACCAGCTTCCCAATCGCGCCGCGTGCCGCCATCTTGGCAATCGCGTCGCCGCCCTTCTCGAACGGGAAGACCTCGGTCACGCGCGGCGCGATGCTGCCGTCCTTCCACAAGCGGAACAGGCGATCGACATGGGCACGATTGGCCTGGGGATCGCGCGCGGCGAAGGCACCCCAGAACACGCCGCAGACGTCGCAGCTCTTGAGCAAGGTCAGGTTGAGCGGCAATTTGGGGATGCCGGCAGGAAAGCCGACGACCAGATAGCGCCCTTCCCAACCGATCGAGCGCAACGCCGGCTCGGCATAATCGCCGCCGACCGGGTCGTAGATCACGTCGGCACCACCGGTGCCCAGCACGGCCTTGAACTGGTCGGCGAGCGCTTTCGACTGTTCCTTGTCGAACGGCGCGCGACCATAGATGACGACATCATCGGCGCCGGCGTCGCGACACGCCTGTGCCTTTTCCTCGGACGACACCGCCGCCACGACGCGCGCACCGAACGCCTTGCCAAGCTCGACCGCCGCCAGTCCGACGCCGCCCGCGGCACCCAGCACGAGCAGGGTCTGGCCCTCCTTGAGATGACCGCGGTCGAGCAGCGCATGAATGCTGGTGGCGTAAGTCAGGAGCAGTGACGCCCCCTCTTCGAAACTGCGCTCGGCGGGAAGCGCGTAAAGCGACGCGGCGGGAACCGCGATCTTCTCGACCAGGCCGCCGGCGCCCGTCGTGCACAGCACGCGATCGCCGGGCTTGAAGTCGGTCACACCCTCGCCGACACTCTCGACCACGCCCGATATCTCGCTGCCCGGCGCGAACGGGCGCGGCGGCTTCATCTGGTATTTGTCCTCGATGATCAGGACGTCGGGATAATTGATGCTGCAGGCCTTGACCGCGACCACCACCTGGCCCGGCCCCGCAACGGGATCGGGCAGATCGTCCATTATTAGCGTTTCAGGTCCGCCCGGCGCTTTCGACAGCAAGGCCCGCATAGTCTCTCTCCCGGCTGAGCCACGGCCGTTCTGACGAGACCGCGGATTCGTATTTCGAAATCGCGGTATCCCTTGCCAGCGTCAATCCCACCTCGTCCAGCCCTTCCATCAGGCACTGGCGTCGAAAAGGGTCGATGGAGAATTCGAAGCGGTCCTGGAACGGCGTGGTGACCGTCATGGTTTCCAGGTCGACGGTCACTTCGTCGGTCTTCGCGACCTCGACCAGTCGGTCGATCGCGTCCTGGGGCAGGACGACCGGGACGATCCCGTTCTTGACCGCATTGCCCGAGAAAATGTCCGAATAGCTCGGTGCGATGATCGCCTGCACGCCCATGTCCATCAGCGCCCAGGCAGCATGCTCGCGGCTCGACCCGCACCCGAAATTGTCGCCCGCGATCAGGATCGGAGCGCCGGCATAGCGCGGATCGTCGAAGATATTGCCGGGCTGGGCGCGGACCGTTTCGAACGCGCCCTTGCCCAGGCCGGCGCGGCTGATCGTCTTCAGCCAGTGCGCCGGGATGATCACATCGGTATCGACGTTCTTCGCGCCCCAGGGATAGGCGCGGCCTTCGACCTTACGGACTGGGGTCACTTATTGGGCTTTTCACTTGGCTTTTCGGGAGGAGCAGGCATCGCCATCGCAGCATAAGCGGCAATGCCGCTCAGGATCGAACCGGCGACCAGCAGAACGAGTACGCGTTTCATTGGCGATCCCCCATCAATTCGCGAACGTCGGTCAATCGGCCCGTCACCGCCGCCGCCGCCGCCATTGCCGGGGATAATAGATGTGTTCGCGCCCCCGGGCCCTGCCTTCCTACGAAATTACGATTCGAGGTGGAAGCACATCTTTGACCAGCCGGTACTTTATCGGGGTTCATTGCCAGGCACATCGAGCATCCGGGCTCACGCCATTCGAATCCGGCGGAAATGAAGATGCGGTCGAGCCCCTCGATTTCCGCCTGCCGTTTGACCAGACCGGACCCCGGAACGACCAGCGCGCGGACGCCGTCGGCGACATGGCGGCCGTTCGCCACCGAGGCTGCAGCGCGCAGATCCTCGATCCGGCTGTTGGTGCAACTGCCGATGAAAACCTGATCGACCCCGACGTCCTGCATCGCAGTACCGGGAGTCAGGCCCATATAATCGAGCGACTTTTGCACCGCGACACGCTTCGAGGGGTCCGCGAAGCTGTCGGGATCCGGCACGTGCCCAGTGATCGGAACCACGTCCTCGGGACTCGTGCCCCAGGTCAGTGACGGCGCGATATCGCTCGCCGACAGGCGGACGGTGGCGTCGTAGGCCGCCTCGGCATCGGTCGGCAGCGTCCGCCACCAGGCCACCGCCTTTTCCCATTCCTCGCCCGCCGGGGCCATGGGCCGCCCCTTGAGATAGGCGAAGGTGGTATCGTCGGGCGCGATCAGCCCGGCGCGCGCGCCGCCTTCGATCGACATGTTGGCGACGGTCAGCCGCCCCTCCACCGACAAGTTGCGGATCGTGTCGCCGGTATATTCGATGACATAGCCGGTGCCGCCGGCCGCGCCGATCCGACCGATGATCGCCAGCACGACGTCCTTGGCCGAGACGCCGAAGCCAAGATTGCCGTCGACGCGCACTTCCATCGTCTTCGATTGCTGGAGCAACAGCGTCTGGGTGGCGAGGACATGCTCGACCTCGCTGGTGCCGATGCCGAAGGCCAGCGCGCCCAGCGCGCCATGCGCCGAGGTATGGCTGTCGCCGCAGACGAGTGTCGTGCCGGGCAAGGTGAAGCCCTGTTCGGGTCCGACGACATGGACGATGCCCTGGGCCGCGGCCAGCGCGTCGATATACGGCACGCCGAATTCGGCGACGTTGTGGCGCAACGTCTCGAGCTGGTTGGCGCTTTCGGGATCGGCGATCGGGATCGCGTGGCCAGCGGCATCGACGCGCGGCGTCGTCGGCAGATTATGGTCGGGAACCGCGAGTGTAAGATCGGGCCGGCGCACGGCACGCCCGGCGGCGCGGAGTCCCTCGAACGCCTGCGGGCTGGTGACTTCGTGGACCAAATGGCGGTCGATATAGATCAGGCACGTGCCGTCGTCGCGACGTTCGACGACATGCGCGTTCCAGATCTTCTCATAGAGGGTCTGTGGGCGGGCAGTCATGGCGGCGGCTTACTCGCTCCGCGCCCAATCGCAAGCAACAAAGGAAAACTGTTTGCCGGTCAGATTGGAAGAAACGGTGAGGCGACTGGGTTTTTCCGCCCCCTCTCCTCGACGGCATCACTCCTTGGGCGAGACATAGGCGGCGTCGTGCTCGAACGGCAATTCGTCGCCCGCTCGCATCGCGGAGAGGATTGCCGCGAAGTCGGTCGCGCAGCGGAAACCGAGGCCGCGTTCGAGCGCGCCGGCGTCGTAGACGCGGCCGATACTGGCCGGCAGCGACCATCCGCGTGCCGCGAACAGTTCGGCGGCATCGGGAAACAGCCGAGCGATCACCGCTCGTGCGTCGCGTTTCAGCTCGACGACGTCATCGCGGGAAAACGGCGTCGGCGCCGAGGCGATATAGGTCGCAAAGCCGATCGCCGGGGCGCGATCGAGCGCGGCAATATGCGCGCGCGCGCAATCCTCGACCGTCAGGCGGCGATTGAGAAACTCGTTGGCCTTCATATTCTCGCCCGACAGCTCGCGATGCGTGTCATCGTCCTCGGGAAAGAAGCGCGACGTACGCAGGACAATGATCGGCAGGCGGGTTTCGGCATGCACCAGGCGGCACAATTCCTCTGCCGCGCGCTTGGTCACGCCGTAGATGTTGCGGGGGCTGAGCGGCCCGCTGGTTTCGTCAAGCCACACCGCATGATCGGAGGTCTCATCGCGGATCTCCTGGGTGATCATCAGCGACGTCGTCGAGGTGAAGACGAACCGATCGGCGCCCGCCGCGATCGCGCACTCGAGCAGGTTCAGCGTCCCCGTAACATTGACGTCGATGAACGCCTGGCGCGGGTAGCGCACGATATCGGGCTTGTGCAGCGCCGCGCCGTGGATCACCCCCTCGACCCCATGGCTGAACATCACGCGTTCGACCAAGGCGCGATCGGCCACGCTGCCGACGACGCGCGTGTCGGGACCGGGCGCGACGTCCATTCCAACGACCTGATGACCGGCGGCGCGCAGCATCGGCGCCAGATAGCGGCCCAGCCAACCGGTCGATCCCGTCAGCAATACCCGCATTCGCTATCCGGCCTCCGCCTTCGTTATTCCGATTTCATGCGGGAGGCTGGCGATCTTGCCTGCCTGCTCGCGCCATGCATCACGCCGTGGCCAGCGCCTCGTATTTGGCCGTGGTCTTGGCCGCCACTTCATCCGCAGTGACGCCCGGCGCGATCTCGATCAACCGGAACGGCGACTGGTGATCGGGACGCTGGAACACCGCGAGATCGGTGATGATCATGTCGACCACGTTCTTGCCGGTCAGCGGCAGCGTGCAGGCCGGGATGAACTTGGGGTCGCCGTTCTTGCTGGTATGTTCCATCACGACGATGATCTTCTTGACGCCGGCGACCAGGTCCATTGCCCCGCCCATGCCCTTGATCATCTTCCCAGGAATCATCCAGTTGGCGATGTCGCCATTTTCCGCGACTTCCATCGCGCCAAGCACGGTGAGGTCGATATGCCCGCCGCGGATCATCGCGAAGCTATCGGCGGAAGAGAAATAGACCGATTGCGGCAATTCGCTGATCGTCTGCTTGCCGGCGTTGATCAGGTCGGGGTCGACCTCGTCGTCATAGGGGAACGGGCCGATCCCGAGCATGCCGTTTTCCGACTGCAGCGTGACTTCGACGCCGGCCGGAATATGGTTCGCGACCAGGGTCGGAATGCCGATGCCGAGGTTCACATAATAACCGTCGCGCAGTTCCTTGGCGGCGCGGGCGGCCATGTCGTCACGAGTCCAGGCCATCAATCATCCTTTCTGGCAACCACCACGGGCGGCGGCAAAATATCGTCTTCGGCAGGCGCGCCGCGCTCGGCGTCGAGCCCCATCCAGATCCGTTCGAGCGCTTGATCCTCGGACACGCCGATGGCCTTGGCATAAGTCGACGCGGCATTGCGGATGACGTCGACCATCGCGATGCCGAACATGGCCGGGTCGGCGCCTAGCGGGCGCGGGTTGACGAAGCACAAAGTGCCACCATCCTTTGACCAGACGCGCAGGAATTCGCGGCCGTCGCCGAGCGTTTCGGCAAAGGGAACCAGGTCGATCGGGACCGGCTTCTCGGTCATTTCTTCACCGGCGGAGAAGTGGAAGTCCCGGCGGGCACCGGTGTCGACGGCGCCGGTAATGGCGCGGCCGCGATGGGCTGCGCACCGGGATCGGTCCAACGCCGGTCCTTGGGGAAGACATCGTCGATATCGCCCTTGAGCGCGGTACCGTAGACCGGGTTCGGCAGCACGAACCAGCCATGTCCCCATAGCATCCTGAGCTTGGGCGAATTGGTCTGCGCGCGACGCTGCGCGGGCGTCGTGCCGGGCGTGTTGAACAAATCGGTGAAATCGCCGAGCTGGTCGCCGACCATCGCGATCACGCAATATTTGGCGGAAATCGCCCAGCGCCGGGCGTCCTTGCCGCTGCCACCGGTCGCATCGTCGCCCTTCAGCCACAGATTTTGAAAGTGAACCACCGGCCCCAGACCGGCCAGGGTGAGCGCATCGATCGTCGCCGAGGCGTTGGCCGATGAGCGGTTGGAGTTGAACACCACCTCGATGCCGCTGGCCCGCGCCGCCCGCAATGCGTCGAGCACGCCCGGGACCGGGTCGACCGCGGTCACCCCGCTCGCTTCCCAGCGATCCCAGCGTTTCTGGTCATAGGCGCCGCTGCGCTGGCTGTCGTCGGCTTCGTAGCCGAGGTTCAGCAGCGCCGTCTCGTCGATATCAAGCACGACAGCGGGGCGCTGCCTGGGGCCGCATTTGAGGAATTTGGGTGCGTCCAACGTCGCGTCGGGTGCGAGCACGACCGACGATATCGGATGGCCGACCGCGAAATCGCCGCCGCGCGCGACCAGGAAGTCGGTCAGCGAAAGATAGGCCTGGATCGACACCGCCGACGCTTCGCCCGAGCCGTAGAGATATTGCATGCCGGGCGGCACGCTGCCCGGCGGGGGTGCCGCTGGCGTGGTCGGGACCGCGGAAGGAATCGCGTCGGCCGCCGGGATTCCGGTCGGCACGGCCTGCGCGCTGGCGGCAGCGAGCGCCGGCGGGGTCGCCGACGGCAGATCCTCGTCCTTCTTGCCGAAGAACTGCTTCTTGCCGATCGCCCCCGCCGCCAGCACCGGCACGGCGGCGGCGACGCACCCGCTATTCGCGGTGCTGCCGACGAGCAGCATCAATAGCGCCAAGCGCCCCCTGGTCACGCCGCGGCCCGCTCGCGCACGGTGCGGAATTCGATCTTCTTGTCGTAGGGGCTACCGACGATCAGGCGGTTCACATAGATGCCCGGCAAATGGACCTGATCGGGATCGAAGCTGCCTACGGGCACGATCTCCTCGACCTCGGCGACGCAGACCTTGCCCGCGGTCGCCATCGGCTGGTTGAAATTGCGCGCGGTCTTGCGGAAAATGAGGTTACCCGCCTCGTCGGCCTTCCAGCCCTTGATGATCGACAGATCGGCGCGGATGCCGCGTTCGAGGATATAGTCCTCACCGTCGAACGTCTTCACTTCCTTGCCCTCGGCGACCTGGGTGCCGACGCCGGTCTTGGTGTAGAAGCCGGGGATGCCGGCGCCCCCCGCGCGGCAGCGTTCGGCGAGCGTGCCTTGCGGGCAGAACTCGACCTCGAGCTCACCGGCCAGATATTGGCGTTCGAATTCCTTGTTCTCGCCGACATAAGACGAGATCATCTTCTTGACCTGGCGCGTGCGGAGCAGCTTGCCGAGCCCTTCCCCGTCGATGCCGGCATTGTTGCTGGCGATCGTCAGATCCTTGGTGCCCGCCTCGCGGATCGCGTCGATCAGGCGTTCGGGAATGCCGCACAGGCCGAACCCGCCGGCACAGATCGTCATACCGTCGAACAACACGCCGTCGAGCGCCGAGGCGGCATCGGAATAAAGCTTACGGGCCATGCGGACTCCTTGGATGATGCGCGCCGAATAGATGGCGGCGCGGTAAGGAGCAAGCGGGGCCACCGACTTTGCGGCCGGGCCGGACTCACTGTTCGCATGTGCGGCAAAATAGCGGCAGCCGCTCTTCGCGGCCGCCCAAATCCCGCCACGAACCGTGTCCAACACGCGACGAACCGGGGGGTCGCAAGCCCTCCGGTTTTTTGTTTAGTCAGGAGTTTTCATGCGTTTCCTTATCGCGTCCGCCCTGTTGGCCAGTGCCGCCATCGCCACCCCTGCCCTCGCGCAGGATGCCCCCGCCTCCGCCCCCGAGGGCAAGGAATTCCAGGGTTTCAAGATCCTCGCCGTGACCGGCATCGACCATGTCACCAGCTCGGCCGGTAACGAGACCGGCCTCTCCTATGGCGGCGTCGTCGGCTACGATTATCAGGCAGGTAAGGCCGTGTTCGGCGTCGAAGGTGAAATCGACGGTTCGACCGCCAAGGATTGCGCCAACAACGTCTTGGCCGCGGGCGATCGTCTTTGCGTCAAGGCCGGCCGCGATCTCTATGCCGGCGTCCGCGCCGGTGTGGTCGTCGGCAACAAGGCGCTGCTCTACGTCAAGGGCGGCTATGCCAATGGCCGCATCAACGCGACCTACACGGCCGGCGGGACCACCACCAAGGATGGCACCAATTCGGACGGCTGGCGCGTCGGCACCGGTGTCGAGCTGCCGTTGGCTAACAACCTGCTCGTTCGGGCCGAATATCGCTACACCAACTATTCGGACAGCGATGTGGCTCGCCATCAGGGCCTGGTCGGCTTCGGCGTGAAGTTCTGATCTGACGATCGACCAGGGTCTGAGTACAGACCCTATACGGACAGCAGGGGCCGCGCGGGGAAACTCGCGCGGCCTTTTCGTTGCTAGACCTGCGTCCCGAACACATGCCCGATGGCGGCGGTGACCGCCATGGCGAGTGCGCCCCAGAACACGACGCGTATCGCACCGCGTATCTGGCTCGCGCCGCCGGCATGCGCCCCGATCGCGCCGGTCGCGGCGAGTAGCACGAGCGTGACGGCCATCACCGCCACGACCAGCGCGCGGCCGCCGAACAGCAAGGTCATCAGCACCGGAACAAGCGCGCCGGCGGCAAAACTGGCGGCCGAGGCGAGAGCGGCCTGGACCGGCCGCGCGGCGAGATCCTCGCTGATGCCGAGTTCGTCGCGCAGGTGCGCGCCCAGCGCGTCGTGCGCCATGAGCTGATCAGCGACCTGAAGCGACAAATCATGGTCGAGCCCGCGCTGGCGATAGATCGCGGCGAGTTCCTGGCGCTCGGCTTCGGGCTCGTCGGACAATTCCGCGGTCTCGCGCGCGATGTCGGCCCGCTCGGTATCGGCCTGGCTGCTGACCGACACATATTCGCCCGCCGCCATCGACAAGGCGCCGGCAGCCAGCCCGGAAATCCCGGTCAGCAACACGGTCGTGCGGTCGGCATTGGCGGCGGCGACGCCGACGATCAGGCTGGCGGTCGACAGGATGCCGTCATTGGCGCCGAGCACGGCCGCGCGCAGCCAGCCGATGCGCTGGACCAGATGCCGCTCGCGGTGTCGTCGGATCGCCATTTGTCCCCCGTAGATGGTTTCCTGACCGGAACAATAAGTGCTTCTACGAGCAATATCAGCCCAGCGTGCCCCTTTCGAGGCCGAGCTCAGTTTCGAGATCGGCCAGGGCCTGAGCACCGGCGGAAACCTTGATCGCCGCCATGCCGAGCGCCGCGGCGGGTTTGCAGTTGATCCCGAGATCGTCGAGATAGACGCACTGGTCGGGCGTCACGCCCAGCGCCTCGCAGGCCAGGCGATAGATTGCCGGATCGGGCTTGCGGATACCGATTTTGGAGCTTTCGACGACATGGTCGAACCGCGCCATGATCGCCGCGATCGCCTCCGCTTTTTCCGCGGTCGACGACATCTGGGCGCCGTGGCCAGCGGGAACGTTGTTGGTGATGCAGCCGATGCGATAGCCGTTCGCCTTCAGCCAATCGAGCGCCGCGACCATGGCCGGGCGAATATCGCCCGACAGCAGCGCGAGCACATCGCGCCCGGGAAGGTCATAGCCAAAGGCACGCGCCTCTTCCGCGAACAGCGAGTCGAAGCGCGCGGCGTCGATCTCGGCACGCTCGAACAACGCCCAGGCATTGCCATCGGGATTGGTCGAGTTGATCCGGCGCACGAGATTGTGCGGCAGGCCGCGTTCGGCTTCCATTCGGTTGAACGCTTCGAACGGCGAGGAAGTGATCACTCCGCCGAAATCGAAGATCACGGTGTCGCGCGTCACGGTTCGATGAGCAGACCAACGCGTGGATCGACCTTGCCGGCGACCGCATCGCGATAGGCGGCAAGCGCGGCCTCGGCGCCCGAGCGGCTATCGATCGCGGTCAGTCGTTTGGCGGTCGGCATGAAGTCCAGCCACGCCTCTTCGCTTTGCCGGCGCAAGCCATGGGCGCCCCAGTCCTTCGACCGCTTCTTCATCCTTCCCGGCGCGAAGAAACCGATCGGGCGAGGCCCAGGCAGCGGGGCGCTGCCGCGCTCGGCATCCCAATGCGTGATGCCGACGATCATATCGACCACCAGCGCATCGCCAAAGCGTTCGTGCACCGCACGCGTCGCCGCCGGATTGCCGGCGAAGTCGACCAACGCGACTTTCCCCTGGGCCTCGATGGCGTCGATCGCGCCATAATCGACGACCTGATCGTACAATCCGGTATCGGCGGTAAAGGCGGCACTGCGCGACGAGGCGAGCGCGACCAGGCGGGGCCCGTGCCCGCGCGCCTTCATCACATGCGCGAAGGCCAAAGCAGTCTTGCTCGACGCTCCGCTGACGATGACGGTGCCGGCATCGAAATCGTCTTCGTCCTCGAACTGGTCGGCGATCAGCCAGCCGGTCAGGAACAGCGGACGATAGACCGGCCACCAGTCGTGATCGGCCTCACGGTAATCGCCCAGCGCCTTGAGCCGCGAATATTGATTATAGGCCCCGGGTAACGACGCGCGACGCGGCGTTGCCTCGGTAAAGCCGGTGCCGCGAATCTGCTCGGCCGCGAGCACGGCGTGGCTGGCAAGCGGCCAATAGCCGTAGAAGCGGTCACCCACGGAAAGGCCCTCGGCCGCCGATCGAGTCACCGTCGCGAACCCCCAGACCGGCAGCCGGCCGGGCTCATCACGCTCGGAAAAGAAATCCCAATAGCCTGCGTCGGCCCCAAGGAACGGGGTCTTCTGGCCCAGTGCCGCATAAGTGACGTTGTTGGCGGTCAACGCGACGAGATCGATCGCGAATTCGGCTTCGCCCGGCGCCGGAGCCCGTTCGGGCAAGTCGACGATGCTGGCCTGCGCGATGTCGTCGCGCGCGATCTCGAGTTGCCAGCGGCCCATGATGTTCTCCTGCGTCAAACCGACATGGGTCCGCGACGGGGTATGTCGCCCCGCACGCTCGAATCCGCAACCTTCAATCCCGCCGCCTCCAGCGCCGCGCGCTGGTCGGCACCTCGCGTGGTCAGCATGATTTGTTCGACCATCACCGATCGTGCGAACAGCGGCGTTGCGGAAACATGGTCGATCCAGGCGGCGATGCGCGGCCACCGTGCCGCGTCGGGCGTCCAGCCAGCCAGCGCCGCGTTGCGAAAGAAACTGGCGAACGTCAGGTCGATCATCGACAGATCGTCGAACACGAAGCCGGCGGCCGGTGCCTGGGGCTCGAGCCAGTCCATGATTTCGGGTAAATCGCGGGTGAGGACGGCGGCGACCGCATCCTCATCGGTCTCCTGCTTCCACACGCGCGGCTTCACGTTGCGCTGGAAGAACAGCTTCCAGATCATCACGTCGCCCAAGCGGCTGTCGGCGAATTCCTCCAGCCAGCGTGCCCGCGCCCGCTGGGCGGGATCGACCGGGTAAAGCGGCTTCTCGGGATAACGGTCGTCGAGATATTCGCAGATCACGGTCGAATCCGGGATCACCAGATCGCCATCGATCAACACCGGAATGCGCCTGAGCGGATTGAGCCGAGTGAATTCGTCGCCGCCGAAAAACGGCACGATCGGGTCGATCTCATACTCGACGCCCTTATGATCGAGCGCCAGGAAGACCTTGCGCGCATAAGGCGAGACGTGATTGCCGATGATCCGCAGCATGATGCTTATCCGTTATATTTGAGCTTGAGGCCTGGGCGCGGCCAGCGAAGCTTGGCGAGACGCCCGGTTCCCGACAGGCAGATATACGCATCCATCATATCGTCCCCGCCCCAGCAGATGTTGGTGGTGAAGATGTCGTCGGTGGCGACGAACTCGACCAGTTCGCCGTCGGGCGAGATCACCGAAATGCCGCATTCGCCGATCGTCGCGACGCAGATGTTGCCGCCCTCCTCCACGCCGAGCGAGTCGAAGAATTTGTACCCGGCGGGCCGATAGAGCGGGATGCCAGGGCCGCCGGGGCCCGCGCTGCCATCGACCTTGCCCGGGGCGATCACGTTGAACGCCATCAGCCGGCAGGTATAGGTTTCCGCCGCATAGAGCCGCTTGCCGTCGGGCGACAGGCCGACTCCATTGGGATTCTGGCTGGGGAAGATCACTTCCTCGAGATGGCTGCCGTCGACCTTGCCGTAGAAGATGCCGACGATGTCGTGGCAACGCTTCTCGTAATCGACCTTGCCATGATCGGTGAACCAGAAGCCGCCTTCGCCGTCGAACACGATGTCATTGGGCCCGCGCAGGACGCAACCGAAATCGCCCGATTTGTAGAGCACTTCCATCGCACCGGTGGCGATGTCGATCCGCTCGATCCGCCCGCCCGAATAGTCGCGGGCGATGCCATGCGGCGCGAGCATCCCGTTGTTCTCGATATAGTCGAAGCCGCCATTGTTGCAGCAATAGAGCTTGCCGTCAGGGCCGATCGCCAGCCCGTTGGGGCCGCCACCGGGCTCCGCCACTGTTTCCTTGGAGCCGTCGGGCCGGACCCGGGTGATACGCCCTGCCGCGATCTCGACCAGGATGATGCTGCCATCGGCCATCGCCACCGGGCCTTCCGGGAAACGCAATCCGTCGGCGACGATCTCCATGCCCCACTCCCGCTCGTCACGGCCGGGTTCATACCCGGTCTTCGAAACGGTCATGCCGCGTAGCGGAGGCAAAGAAAAGGTGGTTTAGGGATGAAGTTTTCTAGCCCTCTCCCGTTTACGGGTGCACCGGGTCGGTCATGCCCCCGGCATGACCTGAACAGCGCGGGGCGCTGTTCTCCCGGTGCAGGTTGGGTGAGGGTCTTCTTTCTTCTTCCAAGCGGTTCTGGGCGGTGAAGAAGAAAGAAGACCCTCACCCTCCCACCGCTTCGCGGCGGGCCCCTCCCTCTCCCGCTTGCGGGAGAGGGAACTGAGGCGAATTCGCGGCCTTTAATGTCCGCAGTTGCAACACTCAGAACCGTTCGCCGACCAGCTCCTCGCTCTTGGCCCAGAGCGCCTTGGCGCGCTCGGCGTCGAGTGCGTAGGCGCGCACGCCACCGCGGATGCCCTCGCCTTCCTGCAATTCGGCGACGTGGCAATCCTCGCAATATTGTCCGCCGATCTCCGCGGGATCGGCGACGACCGCTGCCCAGACCGAGGTGGCGGCGCCTTGCGGAATGGTCTTGAACTCGAAGGCCGGCGTACCCGCCTCAGCCGCGGTTTCGTTGATCGACGCGACCAAAGCGGCCAGCTGACCTTCATCCATATGACGGCTGAGTTCGGTCTGGATGCCGCCGGGATGGACCGCCGTCGCACGGACGCCGCGATCGCGGTGGCGGCGGTCGAATTCGACCGCGAACAGGATGTTGGCGGTCTTCGACCGGCCGTAGCCGATCCAGGGCTCATAGGGCGTATGCTCGAAATTGGGATCATCGAGGTCGACGTCCGAATAACGATGCCCGGCCGAGGACAAATTCACCAGGCGCCCGCCATCCTTGAGCAACGACGCGATGCGGTTGATCAGCACGAAATGGCCGAGATGGTTGGTGCCGAACTGGGTTTCGAAGCCATCGGCGGTGTGGCCAAACGGTGGGACCATGACGCCGGCATTGGCGATGATCACGTCGAACGGGCGGCCATCAGCATTGAGTGCATCGGCACAGGCGCGCACGCTGGCGAGCGAGGCAAGGTCGAGCTCAACGATCGAGAAGGCGCCCTTGCCAGCTTCGGCCGCGGCGCGGACATCCGCCGTCGCGCGTTCCGCCTTGGCGACGTCGCGCGCGGCACCGACGACTTCGGCGCCATGGGCGACAAGCGCGCGCGCCGTCTCCACACCAAGCCCGGCCGAAACGCCGGTGACCAGGACGCGCTTGCCCGTCAGGTCGATGCCCGCGAGCACGTCCTCGGTGGTCGATTTCTCGCCGAATTGGGTCGTCATCATCATTCTCCGTGAAGGTCGAAAAAGGGCTCCGAGCGATCGCCGTGCGCCCTTGTCGTCGATATAGGCGCGGGCCCGCCGCAGCGGCGCCCGATCGTCTCGATCGCTTGCCCAATCCTATCAGCGGCGCACGATTTCAGATCGAAAGCGCTTGCGCTTCCCTTCGCCGTGACCACCTTGGCTATCATGCAGGACAGACTCGATGAGATGAGCCGGCGCGTCATGCGTCACACCCAAGGCGTGGCGTGCGAGACGGCGATCCCGCGGGTCGGGATTGGCGTGGTCGTTCAGCCGAGCAAGCCGATGCCGACGATATACGAACCGATGATCTGCCTGGTGCTGCAGGGAGCGAAGCAGGTAATGATCGGCGACCGCACGCTGCGCTACGATCCGGCGTGCACCTTCATCGCCTCGCTCGAACTGGCGGTTTCCGGCTGCGTGATCGAGGCGTCGCCCGACAAACCGTATATCGCCGCCAGCCTGACGATCGAGCGCGCGATCCTCGCCGATCTGCTCGCGACCATGCCCTCCTCTCCCGAAGGGCAAACCGCCGGCTTCGGCGTGACAGCCGTCACGCCCGATTTGCTCGACGCCTGGGCGCAATTGCTGGCACTGTTCGATGCGCCACGAGACATTCCGGTGCTGGCGCCGTTGCGCGAGCGCGAAATCCTCTACCGCCTGCTCCAGGGGCCGCAGGGCGGATTGCTGCGCCAGATCGCCCGCGAGGACAGCCAATTGTCGCGCGTGCGGCGCGCGATTCACTGGATCCAGGCGCATTTCGACCAGGCGATGCGGATCGAAGGGCTGGCCGAGATTGCCGGAATGAGCGTTCCGTCGTTTCACCGCCACTTCAAGGCGGCGACGGCAATGAGCCCAATACAATATCAGAAGACGCTCAGGCTGCATGCGGCGCGGCGGATGCTGGTTGCGTGCAACGACGCCAGCCGCACGGCCTATTCGGTCGGCTATGAAAGCGCGTCGCAGTTCAGTCGCGAATATGCCCGTATGTTCGGTGCGCCACCGTCGCGCGACGCCGAACGGCTACGCGGCGTCGACGTACACCAAATGAGTGCGGCCTAGAGTCATTTTCAGCTTCGCTGTCACGGTGCCGGCCCTGTTTCAGCTTGCCGAAACAGACAAAAGGAGGGGGCCGTGCGGTACCGCACGGCCCCCGCGTCAGCGCGGTGAGCGCTGCAAGCCGGGCAGACGACTAGATATCGTCGCCCAGCGCGCCCTTCACCTTGCCGACGAACTGTTGGCCCTTGCCCTTCAATTCCTGGCCAGCGCCTTCGGCCGCCAATTTGTCATCCTTGCGCGTGCGGTTGGGGTCGTCGGCATCGCCGGCCATTGCCTGCTTCACCTTGCCCACCGCCTCGTTGACATTGCCTTTGATCTTGTCGGTCAGCTCACCCATCGGTCATTCCTTTCCGTTCGCGACGGCGGCACGCCGGCGCGTTGAAATTACGGAAATAGAACGGTTTGGCCGAGCGGGAGTTCCTACAAACTAGGGAGCGACGCGTTTCAGGAACGCCAGCACCGCTTGCCAGTTGTCGTCGGCGCCGCCCGGATTCTTGGCCGCGATCAGCGTCGACGAGCCGTGCACGCCCGCTTTGGGGATGAATTGCTGCCGATCGGTGCTCTTGGTTGCCGACAGGATCGCCTTCGCTTCCTGTTCCTCCTGGAGCGTGTTGGCCGAGGTAACGAAAACGGGCACCATCACCTTGGCGGCCGCATTCTCGACCATTTTCTTGTCCTCGAAATATTCGCCCGGCGAGAAAGCGAGCACGCCCTTCACGCTGCCTTCCGCCGATTTCGATGCGGCGACCAGGAAGACCAGGCTGGCCGAATAGCTCGATCCCCAGAGCAGGATCGGCTTGCCTTGCGCTTTATCCTTGGCCCAGGCCAGCGCCGCCTCGAGGTCGGGGAGCGCACCAAGATAGTCGGTCTTGCCCTTGTATCCGGCCATCGTCTGGTTGTTGCCATAGAGCCCGCCGCCGACGCGCTGATCGATCGCCAGCGCGGCAAAGCCGGCGCGCTGAAGCTGCGGCGCGATCGAGACATATTCGTCCTTCGACGACCCCGCCTGATGGAACAACAGGATCAGCGCGCGTGCATTGCTGGCCGGATAATAGGTGCCATAGACGGTAACGCCGTCGGGGGCGGTCAACGTCACGGCCTCGGGCGCATGATCCTTCACCGCAGCGCTTTCGTTGATCAACGCCTCGACATTGTCGATCTTGGGTTGGGAGTGGCAGGCAGCGAGCGCGACGAGCGCGGTGATCGGCAACAAACGGCGCATCGAGCCTCCTTGGATCAGATCAATCCGGCAAGCGGACTGGAGGGGTCGGCATAGCGCCGCTTGCCCATCCGCCCGGCGAGATAGGCCAAACGCCCGCTCTCGACCGCGAGTTTCATCGCACGCGCCATCATCACCGGATCCTTGGCCTCGGCGATCGCGGTGTTCATCAGCACGCCGTCGCAGCCAAGCTCCATCGCCACCGCCGAATCGGACGCGGTGCCGACCCCGGCATCGACCAGCACGGGCACCTTGGCGCCTTCGACGATCAGCCGGATCGTGACCTGATTCTGGATTCCCAGCCCCGAGCCGATTGGCGCGCCGAGCGGCATGATCGCGACCGCGCCGACATCCTCCAGCCGCTTCGCCGCGATCGGATCGTCGACGCAATAGACCATCGGCTTGAAGCCTTCGTTGGCGAGAATCTCGGTCGCTCTGAGCGTCTCGACCATGTCCGGATAGAGCGTGCGCGCTTCGCCCAGCACCTCGAGCTTGACCAGATCCCAGCCGCCGGCCTCACGCGCCAGCCGCAAGGTGCGGATCGCGTCCTCCGCGGTAAAGCAGCCCGCGGTGTTGGGCAGGTAGGTGACCTTTTTCGGGTCGATAAAATCGGTCAGCATCGGCGCCTTGGGGTCGCTGACATTGACGCGTCGCACTGCCACGGTGACGATCTCCGCGCCCGACGCCTCAAGCGCGGCGGCGTTCTGCGCGAAATCCTTATATTTGCCGGTGCCGACGATCAGCCGCGAGCGAAAGGTCTTGCCGGCAACGGTCCAGGTATCTTCGGCGGCGGTCACGGGAGTGGCGATATTCATTGTTTCATCCTGCTTCTCGTATTCCTGCGAAAGCAGGAACCCAGGGCCAGAGATAGAGCGGCCCGCGATATTGCCCTGGGCTCCGGCTTCCGCAGGAGCACTGGAACGTCTCAACCCCCGCCAACGAAATGGACGATCTCGATCTCGTCGCCATCCTCGACCAGCACCTGGGTCAGGGTCGAGCGCGGTACGACTTCCAGGTTACGCTCTACCGCCACCTTCTCGGGGACCAGCCCGAGCTCCTCGGCAAGCTGCGCGAGCGTGAGCCCGGCAAAGACGCGGCGATGCTCGCCATTGACGCGGATCGAGACGGTTCCGTCGGTGTGCATGGTATTCATGGCAAATCGCGATATAGGGACGCGACCGATAGCGCCACAACCGAAAGGGCAAGGGTGACCGAAACGATCCTGGTGCTGAACGGCCCCAACCTCAATCTGCTCGGGACTCGCGAGCCGGAAATCTATGGGGCCGACACGCTCGACGACATTGCGGAGAGACTGGAAGAGCGCGCGCGAGAGCTCGATCTCGAAATCGACATGCGCCAGTCGAATCACGAAGGGCATCTGGTCACCTGGATGCACGAAGCGCAGGGGTCGGACGTGAAGGCGATCCTGCTCAATGCCGGCGCGCTGACACATACCAGCGTGGCGCTGTACGATGCGATCAAGGGCATCAAAGTGCCGGTGATCGAAGTGCATCTGTCGAACCCGCTGGCACGCGAGGAATTCCGTCACCAGAGCTTTGTGGGTCGTGCCGCACGCGGAACCGTTTCGGGGTTCGGCGCACTTTCGTATATGCTCGCGCTTGAAGCCGCCGCCCGACTCTGACACAGGGCGCGCCTTTGAGTCAGCCTCAACAGGGCGAAGAAGGGTCGAATGGCAGACAATAACAACGATGGGGGCATGCGAGTCGATGTCGAGCTGGTCCGCCAGCTCGCGACTCTGCTCGACGAAACCAACCTGACCGAGATCGAGGTCGAGGATAATGACCGCCGCATTCGCGTCGCGCGCGAAGTTCATGCCGCGCCGGCAGTAAGTTATGCGGCACCGGCGGCCGTCGCGGCTCCGACTGTTCCGGGAGTCGCTCCCGCAGCGGCTGCCGATCCGGCACCTGCGGCAATCAGCGCCAACGCAGTCAAGTCGCCGATGGTCGGCACCGTCTATCTGGCGGCGAATCCGGAAGCGAAGCCGTTCATCGCGGTGGGGCAGAAGGTCGCCGCGGGTGACACGCTGGTGATCATCGAAGCGATGAAGGTGATGAATCCGATCATCGCGACGGCCGCCGGCACCGTGTCGGCGATCCTGATCGAGAACGGCCAGCCGGTCGAGTTCGACCAGGCGCTCGTTGTCGTCGAGTAAGCCAAAAGGCCATGCCCGAAATCAAGAAATTGCTGATCGCCAATCGCGGCGAGATCGCGCTGCGCATTCACCGCGCGTGTCACGAAATGGGAATCAAGACGGTCGCGGTCCATTCGACCGCGGATTCGGACGCGATGCATGTGCGGCTGGCCGACGAGGCGATCTGTATCGGCCCGCCGTCGGCGACCGAATCGTATCTCAATATCCCCAACATCATCTCGGCGGCCGAGATCAGCCATGCCGATGCGATCCATCCCGGCTATGGTTTCCTCAGCGAGAATGCGCGCTTCGCCGAGATCGTCGAGGCGCATGGCATCATCTTCGTCGGGCCCAAGCCCGAGCATATCCGGACGATGGGCGACAAGATCGAGGCCAAGCGCACCGCAGGCGCGCTCGGCCTGCCGCTCGTGCCCGGCTCGGACGGCGCGATCAGCGATATCGTCGAAGCCAAGAAGATCGCCGAGGCGGCCGGCTATCCGGTGATCATCAAGGCCGCGTCGGGCGGCGGCGGGCGCGGCATGAAGGTCGTCAACTCGCCCGAAGAGCTCGAGACGCAGATGCAACAGGCGGGAAGCGAGGCCAAGGCCGCGTTCGGCGACGCCACCGTCTATCTCGAAAAGTATCTCGGCAATCCGCGGCACATCGAATTCCAGGTGTTCGGTGACGGCAACGGCAATGCCATCCATCTCGGCGAGCGCGACTGCTCGCTGCAGCGCCGCCACCAGAAGGTTCTCGAAGAGGCCCCCTCCCCCGTCATCACGCCCGAGGAGCGCGAGCGGATGGGCGGGATCGTCGCCCGGGCGATGGCCGATATGGGCTATCGCGGCGCCGGCACGATCGAGTTCCTGTGGGAAGACGGTGAATTCTACTTCATCGAGATGAACACCCGCCTGCAGGTCGAGCATCCGGTGACCGAGGCGATCACCGGCCTCGACCTGGTCCGCGAACAGATCCGCGTGGCGGAAGGCCATGGCCTGACGCTTCGCCAGGAAGACGTGCAGTTCCGCGGCCACGCCATCGAATGCCGCATCAACGCCGAGGATCCGCGCACCTTCGCGCCTTCGCCGGGCCTGGTGAAGCAATATCACGCGCCCGGCGGCATGAACGTCCGGGTCGATAGCGGACTCTACGCCGGCTATCGCGTGCCGCCTTACTACGATTCGATGATCGCCAAGCTGATCGTCTATGGCACCACGCGCCAAGGCGCGATCCGCCGCCTGCGCCGCGCGCTCGAGGAATTCGTGATCGAGGGGATGAAGACCACCATCCCGCTGCACCAGGCGCTGATCGAGGATCCTGAATTCCTGCAGGGGCAATATACGATCAAGTGGCTCGAGGAGTGGCTCGACAAGCAGGAGGCCTGAGCGGGCCAGTTGAACAAGGGGAGAGCGGCGTGAGGAAAGCGATCATCCTGTTGGGCCTGGCAGCAATAGCGGCCGCCCCCGCCTCCCCCGTCACCTCGCTGGCCGGTCGCTATTCGAAGCATTTCCAGAACGGGATGGTCGACGGATCGAAATTCTGGTCGGACGATGTCGTCGAGATCGTGCCCGTCGACGCCGCGCACGCTTATTTCCGCGCCGAACTGGCCTTTTACAACGGCCATAGCTGCTCGATCGCGGGAGTCGCCAAGGCAGTCGGCAACAAACTGGTCTATCGCGAAAAGCAGGCGAGCTATGATGGCGGCCCGACCTGCCGCCTGGCGATCACGACAAAGGGCAAGAGCCTGCTGCTCGATGATGGCGACGGCAGCTGTCAGAGCTATTGCGGCGCGCGAGGCTCGCTCAGTGGCTTCGACTTCATCCCGCTCTCGTCGAAGCGGCCGATCGGATACATGGCGCGGCTCAAGGGATCGAGCCAGTTCAAGCAAGCGATCGCTGACTGGAAAGCCGGCAAGACCGATTGAAAAACCCTCTCCCGCTCGCGGGAGAGGGAGGGGCCCGCCGCGAAGCGGTGGGAGGGTGAGGGTCTTCTTTTTTCTTCCAAGCGGAAGAGGCTGAAAAAGAAGAAAGAAGACCCTCCCCCAACCCCTCCCGCAAGCGGGAGGGGCTTTGATGTGGGAGGGGCTTCATGTTCATCGGTCACTATGCGCCGGCCTTCGCGGCAGCGACATCGCCCAAATCGCCGCGGCTCGGTGCCTTGTTCGTCGCCGCGCAATTGGTCGACATCGCCTTCTTCAGCTTCCTGATCCTGGGCGTCGAGAAGATGCGGATGCTGCCGGGCGCGACCGTGATGAACGCCATGGACCTGTACGACATGCCCTGGACGCACAGCCTGGCCGGCGCGATCGGCTGGGGGCTATTGTTCGCGATCGCCGTGAAACTGCTGCGCGGCAGCTGGACCGCGAGCCTGATCGGCGGTGCCGTGGTGGTGTCGCACTGGCTGATCGATCTGCTGGTTCATCGCCCCGACCTCACGCTCGCCGGGAGCCCGCCCAAGTTCGGGCTTGGCCTGTGGAACCATCCCTGGATCGAAATCCCGCTGGAGCTCGCTTTCGCGTTCGGCGGGCTGTGGTTCTTCGTCAGCCGGACACGGGCGACCGGGACTATGGGCAGATGGTCGCCATGGGCGCTCGCCGTCGGCATGGCGGTGCTCCAGGCGGTCAACTGGACCACGCCGCAGCCAAGTGAGGCCGGCCCTGCTCCCTCCTCAACCGGCTGGCTCGGATTGTTCGCTTATGCCGTGCTCGCGTTGCTCGCCTGGTGGGTGGCGCGGACGCGGCGTTTGGCGTAGCCCCTCCCCAAATCGGGGAGAAGCGGATGTCGCTGGTCGCAGAGCTCAAGGGATTGAAGCGCAAGCAAGTCCATTCGATCTGGGCGAGCTATCTCGGCTGGACGCTCGACGCGTTCGACTTCTTCCTGTTGGTCTTCATGCTGTCGGCGATCGCCAAGGAATATGGCACCGACATCAAGACGGTGGCGGAAGCGACCTTCCTGACCCTCGCCGCGCGGCCGTTCGGCGCGTTCGTGTTCGGGTGGATGGCTGATCGATTCGGGCGGCGGCCGATCATGATGATCGTGATCCTGTTATTCTCGCTCTTCTCGTTCGCTTCGGCCTTTGCCTGGTCGCTGGCCAGCCTGTTCGTGATCCGCACCTTGTTCGGCTTCTGCATGGGCGGCGAATGGGGAATCGGCGCCAGCCTGGTGATGGAGTCGATCCCGATCAAGCTGCGCGGACCCGTCTCCGGCCTGCTGCAATCGGGCTATCCGACCGGCTATTTTCTAGCGAGCCTGATCTACTTCCTGCTGTTCGACACGATCGGCTGGCGCGGCATGTTCATGGTCGGCATCGCCCCGGCGATCCTGGTCTTCCTGATCCGCATGCATGTCGACGAAAGCCCGGCATTCGAGAAGCGACGGCACGAACGGCCCGCCAATCCCTGGAGCGAACTGGTCCGCAACTGGCGCATCGCGCTCTACCTCGTCGTGCTGATGACCTGCTTCAACTTCTTCAGCCACGGCACGCAGGACCTGTATCCGACCTTCCTAAAAGAGCAGCACCATTTCGACACACAGACGATCGGGCTGCTCGCAATGATCGGGAATGTCGGTGCGATCGTCGGCGGGATCAGCTTCGGCATCTGGTCGGAACATATCGGGCGCAAGCACGCGATTGTGATCGCCAGCCTGCTCGCGCTGCCGATCATCCCGCTCTGGTCGTACAGTTCCACTCCGCTAATGCTAGGGTTCGGCGCCTTCCTGATCCAGGTCGCGGTACAAGGCGCGTGGGGGATCGTGCCTGTCCATCTCAATGAACTGTCCCCTGCGCTCGTGCGCGGCATGTTCCCCGGCTTCGCCTACCAACTCGGCAATCTAATCGCGTCACGCAACGGTCCGATCCAGGCAGGCATCGCGGAAAGCCATAGCGGCAATTACGGGCTGGCGCTCGCGCTGGTTGCCGGGGTAACGATTGTCGTCCTGATCTTCTGGACGCTGATCGGCCCGCAGCGCCACGAAGGCGAGTTGAGCGACGGACACGAGCCGCCGATGAACGTGAACGCGCTCGGATTGGGGCTCGCGACGCTCGGTTTTGCGCTTGGCGCGGTGCTGTTCGTATTTATGGACCAGATCGACACGAGCGGAGAGACGTATCGCGCATTGTGGGTGGGCGCGGTAGCGTTGTTTCTCGGCGGGTGGGCGATCGACCGCAAGACTCCGGCGACTGTTGAGGCAATTCGATGAAGGCGACGATCTGGCACAACCCGCGCTGTTCGAAATCGCGCGAGACGCTGGCGATCCTGCAGGCGACGCCCGGCGTCGAGGTCGAGATCGTTGAATATCTCAAGCACCCACCGTCGCGTGACGAGTTGGCCGCGCTTTATGCCGCGGCCGGGCTGACGCCGCGCGAGGGACTGCGCAAAAGCGAGGACGGCGCCAAGGCGCTCAAGCACGCCGATGACGATGCGATCCTCGACGCGATGGCCGCCGATCCGATCCTGATCGAACGCCCGCTGGTCGAGACGCCCAAGGGCGTGCGATTGGGACGGCCACCCGAAAAGGTCCGCGAGATCCTCTGATCGCAGAACGTTCAGGCCTCATTTAGGCGATCTGGCGCACGCTTCGGGCTATAAAGTCCGGGAGGGAAGCCATGACGCCGTTGCTGCTCGCCGCATTCCTGATGGCTGCCGACGGTCCGCCGCCGGTCAATCCGCAGATCGATTATCAGGGATTCCAACGGCTAGCCGCAAGAGTTTCGCCTGAGCGCGCGAAACGCCGCGTCACGCTAACGCGCTTCAAGCAGATGGCCGCGACGGACGGGGCGATCATTCTCGACGCGCGATCGGCCGATGCGTTCGCGCAGGGGCATATCGCCGGGGCGATCAACCTGCCGCTGACCGATTTCACCGCGCCGGCGCTCGCCGCGGTCCTGCCCGACCGTAACCGACCGATCCTGATCTACTGCAACAACAATTTCGCGAACGACCGGCCACCCGTGATGCTCAAGGCGGCCGCGGTGTCGCTCAACATCCAGACCTATATCAACCTCGCCGCTTACGGGTATCGCAACGTCTACGAACTCGGCGAGACCGTCGATTTCGACGACCCGAAGGTGAACTGGATAAAAGGCTGACGTCGGGTGCGCGCAGCCGACCGGCCACGCGCGCCCGCGATCGTCAGTTCGAGGTGGTCGTGACGGTCGTCTTCGTCTTGACCGTCGCCGGCGCCGCCTTGCGGACGACATGGCGTCTTGTCACCACGCGTTTGCGCGGAGCCGCCCTGGTGACGACCTTGGTCGCCGGCGAGACCGTTTCGGTCGTTATCGTCGTGCTGGTCGGCACGGGCGGTGGCGGCGGCGCGGCGATGACTACCGGTGCCGGCGGCGGGGCATTGCGCGCGGCGTTGGCGTCTGCCTCCGCAGCGGCCGCCCGAGCGTTGGCGTCGGCTGCCGATCGCGCGGCATCCGAGGCAGCGGCCTCAGCCGCCTGCTTGTCGTCGCGGGCGCGGTTGAGCTTGGCGCGCTGCGCCTCGCCCAGCGCCTGATCGGCGAGCGTTGACGCGCGGTTGGCGTCGGCGATCGCGTCGGTCTTCTTGTCGCGCGCCAAATCCTCCTGCGCGGTGCGCAATGCCCCTTGCGCCTCGGCGAGCAACCGGGGCACCTCTCCCGCGGCGCCGACCTTACCGGCGGCATCGACCTTGGCCTGGGCGGCGGCAACGGCCTCTCGCGCCCGGTCCTTCTTCCCCTGCCCAAATGCCGGCGGCACGGCTATTAGTGCGACCCCGGATACGCACGCCAGAATGGTTGGGAAACGCATGTTACTCTCCTGTTCATGGAACCGCCGCACAACGATCGTTACGCTGGGGTTGTTCCGTAACGGACTGGATGGGTGACGGATGCGGCGGAGGCCGCTAAGGGCGTGCGGCATGACCGGAATCACGCCCGAAATCGTCGCCGAACACGGCCTGTCGCCCGAGGAATATGAGCGCGTCCTCCACGCCATGGGGCGCGAACCGAACCTGACCGAACTAGGCATCTTCTCGGTCATGTGGTCCGAACATTGTTCGTACAAATCCTCGCGTATCCATTTGAAAAAGCTGCCGACCAAGGCGCCGTGGGTGATCCAGGGCCCGGGCGAGAATGCCGGCGTGATCGATATCGGCGACGGACAGGCGGCGATCTTCAAGATGGAGAGCCACAACCACCCCTCGTATATCGAGCCCTATCAGGGTGCTGCGACCGGAGTCGGCGGGATCCTGCGCGACGTCTTCACGATGGGCGCGCGGCCGGTCGCGAACCTGAACGCCTTGCGCTTCGGCCGCCCCGATCATCCCAAGATGCGCCACCTGATCGCCGGTGTGGTCCATGGCATTGGCGGCTATGGCAATTGCGTCGGCGTGCCGACGGTCGGCGGGGAGGTCAATTTCCACGCCGCTTATGACGGCAACATCCTGGTCAATGCGATGACCGTCGGCGTCGCCGAGACCGCCAAGATCTTCTATTCGGCGGCGTCGGGGATCGGCAATTCGATCGTCTATGTCGGCTCCAAGACCGGGCGCGACGGCATCCACGGCGCCACCATGGCGTCGGCCGATTTCTCCGAGGATTCGGAGGAGAAGCGGCCAACCGTGCAGGTCGGCGATCCGTTCACAGAGAAATTGCTGATCGAAGCGTGCCTGGAATTGATGGCGTCCGACGCGATCGTCGCGATCCAGGATATGGGCGCCGCCGGCTTGACGTCATCGTCGGTCGAGATGGCGTCGAAGGGCGGCGTCGGGATCGAACTAGACATGAACGCGGTGCCGTGCCGCGAAACCGGCATGACGCCCTATGAGATGATGCTGTCGGAGAGCCAGGAGCGCATGCTCATGGTGCTCAAGCCCGGCCGCGAACCCGAAGCGGAAGCGATTTTCCGCAAGTGGCAGCTCGATTTCGCGATCATCGGAACGGTGACAGATACCGGCCGCATGGTATTGACATTCAACGGCGAAACCGTGTGCGATATCCCGCTTGGGCCACTTGCTGACGACGCGCCGGCTTATGACCGGCCGTTCGTGCGTACCCCGCCTCCGGCCGAGCTGACGGACGAGCCTGAATGCGGCGACCTCACCGCCGATCTGCTCAAGCTGATGGCGTCGCCCGACATCGCCAGCCGTCGCTGGATCTGGGAACAATATGACCACATGGTCGGCGCCGACACCGTCCAGCGCCCCGGTGGCGACGCCGCGGTGGTGCGCGTCCACGGCACCAACAAGGGCCTGGCGATCACCACCGACTGCACGCCGCGCTATTGCCTGGCCGATCCTTTCGAGGGCGGAAAACAGGCAATTGCTGAGGCTTATCGCAATATCTGCGCAGTGGGTGCGAAGCCGCTGGCGACGACCGACTGTATGAATTTCGGAAACCCGCAGCGGCCCGAGATCATGGGCCAGTTCGTCGGCGCGATCGAGGGCATGGCGGAAGCCTGCACCGCGCTCGACTTCCCGATCGTGAGCGGCAACGTGTCGCTCTACAACGAAACCAAGAATGACGATGGCAGCGGGTCGGCGATCCTGCCCACCCCCGCGATCGGCGGCGTCGGCCTCCTGCAGGATTACACCAAGAGCGCGACGATCGCGTTCAAGCACACCGGCGACGCGATCCTGGCCGTGGGCGAGCGCGGCGGTCATCTCGGCCAGTCGATCTGGCTGCGCGAGGTCCATGGCCGTGAAGACGGCCCCCCGCCCCCGGTCGACCTGAGGGCCGAACGCCGCACCGGCGACTTCATTCGTTCGGCGATCGAACGCGGGCTGATCAGCGCGTGCCATGACGTCTCCGACGGCGGCATGGCGGTGGCGCTGGCCGAAATGGCGCTGGCGAGCGGGATCGGCGCGATGATCAACGAGGCGCAACCGTTCGGTGTGGCGGGATCGTTCTTCGGCGAGGATCAGGGGCTCTATCTGGTCACTGTGCCCGACGAAGCGCTGGCCGAATTCCTCGCCGACGCCGCTGCCGCCGACGTCCCGGCCGATCCGATCGGCCGGACGATCAAGGACCGGCTGATCTTCGAACTCGATGAAGGCGATTGGTGCGTCAGCATCGCCGACCTGCGCGCGGCACATGAGGGCTTTTTTCCCCAGCTGATGGGCGACACCATCGTCTGATTGGGCGCCTGATTCGGACCCGGTCGGCGGCTGGTCGCGTCGGACTGTTGTAGTACGGCAGGTTGGTGATAGCGTCGGCGTCATGGCATCGCCCGACGCTTCGTCTTCGCGCCCCAATGCGGCTCCAGCGGGCTATTCGGGAACCCCGCTGGCTAAGAAGCTATCGCTCGCGTCGGGCATGCGCGCCTGGTTCCATGCCATGCCCGACAGCGTGCGCGCGGAGATCGACTCCGCCGCGATCGGCGTTGTCGAGGTCGATGCTCCGATTAAGGGCCTCGACGCCGCGCATCTGTTCGTCACCGAACGCGCCGAGTTGGAACGGTTGATCGCGCAGCTGCGCACCATGATCGCCCCGGCCGGGCAGATCTGGGTGTCATGGCCCAAAAAGGCCGCCAAGGTTCCGACCGACATCACCGAGGACGTGATCCGCGCCGTCGCGCTGCCGACCGGGCTGGTCGACGTGAAGGTATGCGCGGTCGACGCAATCTGGTCGGGGCTCAAATTGGTGATACGCCGCGAATTGCGGTGAACGGGGAGAGGGATGATGGGAACCGGCCGTAAGATTTTACTGGCGACGTTGGTCGCCGGCACGCTCGATATCCTGTCGGCGTGTGTCTACACGCTGGCCCCAATCAAGATGCTGAAAGGTCTAGCGAGTGCGGTTGCCGGTAAGGCTGCCGTCATCGGCAGCGATTGGTTCGCGTTGCTCGGCCTGACGTTGCATTTCGCTATCATGGCGGTGATGGCCGCATTCTTCATCGTCGCCGCGAACCGCATGCCGTTGCTCAAGAGGCACTGGCTAATCGCGGGGGTCGCCTATGGCATCGGTCTGTGGGCGGTAATGAACCTGATCGTCTTGCCGTTACGTTTTGGCTTTCACCCGTTCACGGCAACCGTGCTGGCCGAGCAGTTCTTTAGCCATATCGTTCTCGTTGGCATCCCGATCGCCTGGTTCGCGAAACGGTGATCGATCCGCCAGCGAGCGACGGCGCGGCCGCGCCACAGCGGCTGCGCACGCTCGACGCGGTGCGCGGGGTCGCGGTGATGGGCATCCTGCTGCTCAACATCATCGATTTCGCGATGCCCGGCTATGCCGAGATCGACCCCACTTTCTACGGCGGATCGACCGGTGCGAATTGGTGGGAATGGGCGATCGCCTATGCGATCGGCGACGGCAAGTTCCGCGGCCTGTTCACGATGATGTTCGGTGCCTCGACCCTGCTGATCGCCGACCGCGCTTTGCTGAGCGGCCAGCGGCCGGCGGTGGTCCATTATGCCCGGATGGCCACCCTGTTCGTGTTCGGCATGGCCCATGCCTATCTGATCTGGGCGGGCGACATCCTGGTGCTCTACGCGCTGACGGGCATGATCGCGTTCGTCGGCTGGCGCGTGCGGCCGCGGATGCTGGTGACGATCGGCATGTTGCTGCTGGCGTTCAAGCTGGTCGATGGATTGGTCGCCTACCAGCATCTCGAGACCGCGCGCATGGCCTCGATCCAGCCAAATCCCGATCCAACCCTGGCCGCCGACTGGCGCGCGTTTCGGCAGCAATCCGATCCGCAGCGCGACGGCATCGCGCGCGAACTGGCAGGCTATCGCGGGTCCTATAGTGACGCGCTCAAGGTGCGCGCGCAGACCGCGATCTTCTTCCAGACGATCGTCAACCGCATCGCTTTCATCGACACGCTGGCGTTGATGCTGATCGGCATGGCGCTGTTCCACTGGGGATTCTTTTCCGGCGCCTGGTCGCGGCGCGCTTATTGGCTGACGGCAGCCGCCGTGCCACTGGCCTGGGCAGCCTATGTGCCGCTCGTCGGCTGGCTCGATGCGACGCGTTGGGCGCCGCTGACGATGATCGCGACCGAGGCGGTCCAGCTCAGCTTGCTGCGGCCCTGGCTCAGCCTGGGCTATGCCGCGTTGGTCATCCTGTTCGTGCAATCGGGGCGCCTGCCCTGGCTGGCGGATCGCTTCGCCGCCACGGGAAGGATGGCGTTTTCCAATTATCTCGGCACCTCAATAGTCTGCACCTTGATCTTCAATGGCTATGGCCTGGGCTGGTACGGCTATCTGCAGCGCTGGCAGTGCCTGATCGTCGTCGCCGGGATGTGGCTGTTGATGCTCGCCTGGTCGAAGCCGTGGCTCGATCGATTCGCCTACGGTCCGTTCGAATGGCTTTGGCGCAGCGCGGCGCGCGGACAATGGCAAGAGTTCCGGCGCACAAGGCAAGTTGCAAACGTGTCGCAATAGTATTGCGAATCGATCTCACTATCGCTAACTCGATCGCAACGAGCGCGAGGGATAATCGATCTCATGATGGTGTGCGTCTGCAATGCGATCCGCGAACGCGAAGTGCGCGAGGCTGCGCGCAACGGGTCGATGACGGCGTGCCAGGCCTATCGCTCGCTCGGCCGTCAGCCGAAATGCGGTCAGTGCGTGCCGTTCGCGCGATCCATTATCGATGACGAGCGCGCTGCTGCGTAGCGTTCGCAGCAACAAAAACCGCAGAAATCCGCCATTTTTTGGACTGTTTCGCAGGAGCTTCCGGAGCTATGATGCTGGCTGAAAAGCAACGAAGGGTATCACCATGAAGGGCGATCCGCAGGTCATCGATTTCCTGAATACCGCGCTCAAGAACGAACTGACCGCGATCAACCAATATTGGCTGCATTACCGCCTGCTCGACCATTGGGGCGTGCAGAAGCTCGCCGAGTTCGAGCGCCACGAATCGATCGACGAGATGAAGCATGCCGACTGGCTGTCGGAGCGCATCCTGTTCCTTGACGGCCTCCCCAATTTCCAGCTGCTCGGGCGGCTGCGCATTGGCGAGACGGTCGAAGAGGTGTTGAAGTCGGACCTCGAGCTCGAGATGGAAGCGCTGCCGCTGCTGCGCGACGCGATCGAACATTGTGAGAAGGTACGCGATTATGTCAGCCGCGACCTGTTCCGCCGGATCCTCGACAGCGAGGAGGAACATGTCGACACGCTCGAGCGCCAGTTCGACATGATCGAGCGGATGGGGCTGGAGAATTACATCCAGCTCAACGCGAAATCGGCGGAAGAAAGCGAAAGCTAAAGGTCAGATGGCGCGGCGGCCGAAGGCGGTCGGGCGGCGCTCGACCAGCGGGTTGGCCTCGCGTTCGAGCATCGCGAGCGTCGCTTCGAAGGTCGGGCGCAGCTTGACGACATGTTCCAGCGCCTGGTCGGGCGCATCGCGCGTTTCCACACACTGCCGTCCGATGACTTCGATGGCTTCGGCGATGGCGGCGAGTTGCTCCGCCCCGAACTGACGCGACTCGCCCTTCAGCGTGTGCGCCGGCAGCACGATCGCGGCGGCATTGCCCGCGCGCATCGCATCCTCGATCGCCGCGACCGACTTGACGCCATCTTCCTTGAAATAGCCGAGAATGCGGACGAACCCGGCGCCGAGCTCGCTTCGGGCCGCCTGAAACGCGCTCCAGTCCACTATTTGCCCGCTATCGATCGTCACCACGTCCTCCACCCGTATCGGCACGCCCCCGCTGCCCCGAGGTGTCCGATGTAGCTGGCGCAGGTAAACGACCGGTTGACGGAATTCGCAGCCGTCAGCCTCTAAGACCTTGGAGCCGTGCAGCTTTCACGAAATTATATTCAATCCCGATCAAATGGATTCTTCGGCGCGCGCAACGTCAACCGAACGGGGACTGCGCCGAAGCCAAGATCGCGGCGCATCGAGTTGACCAGATAGCGTTCGTAGCTCGCGGGAAGCTGATCGACGCGCGTGCCGAAAATAACGAAACTGGGGGGGCGCGTCTTGATCTGGGTGACGTAGCGCATCTTGATCCGCTTGCCGCCAGGCGCCGGCGGAGGATTGGCATCGATCGCTCGCTCGAACCAGCGATTGAGTTCGCCGGTGGAGACGCGCTTCGACCAGGCCTCGCGCGTTTCGAAGGCAGCGCCGAGCAGTTGGTCGATGCCCTTGCCGGTCGCGCCCGATACGGTGATGACGATGACGCCCTTCACCTGGCTCAGACCGTCCTCGAGCGCTTTCTTGACGCCATTGAACAGCGACGAGGCATTTTCGGCGATGTCCCATTTGTTGAGCGCGATGACCAAAGCGCGCCCTTCCTGCAGCACGCGATCGGCGATCTTGAGATCCTGCGCCTCTAGCCCGAGCGTCGCGTCGAGCAAGAGTACGACCACCTCGGCGAAATCGACTGCGCGCAACGCATCGGCGACCGATAGCTTTTCGAGCTTGTCCTGCACCTTGGCCCGCTTGCGCATCCCGGCCGTGTCGATCAGCCGAACCGCGCGCGGGCCCGTCTTCGGATCGTGCCAGGTCCAGTCGATCGCGATCGAATCGCGCGTGATCCCCGCTTCGGGACCAGTGATCAGCCGATCCTCGCCCAGCATGCGATTGATCAATGTCGACTTGCCGGCATTGGGACGGCCGACGATCGCCAGCTTGAGCGGCGCGTCGGGGCTGTCATCTTCCTCTTCCTCGAACTCTTCCGGCTCGGGAACGAACGGGACGAGCGCCTCGAACAGATCGGCCATGCCTTCGCCATGCTCGGCCGACACCTGGACCGGATCGCCGAAGCCGAGCGCGAGCGATTCGATGATGCCGGCTTCCGCCGCGCGTCCTTCCGCCTTGTTGGCGACCAGGATGACCGGTGTGGTCGAGCCACGCAGCCAGCGCGCGATTTCCTCGTCAAGCGGCACGATCCCGGCGCGGGCGTCGATCAGGAACAAGGCGACATCGGCCTGTGCCACCGCCGCCTCGGTCTGTTGCCGCATCCGGCCAGGCAAGGTCGCGGCCTCGAGATCCTCGTAGCCGGCGGTGTCGATCACGCGAAACTCGAGGCCCAGCAGGTTCGCGTCGCCCTCGCGCCGATCGCGCGTGACGCCGGGCTGGTCATCGACCAGGGCAAGCTTCTTGCCGACGAGCCGGTTGAACAGCGTCGACTTGCCGACATTGGGACGGCCGATAATGGCGACGGTAGGTAAGGACATGCAGGGCGCTGTAGGGCGTGTGCACGCCAGCGGCAACGCCTTCAGGTGGACAGCCAAAGCAATCGAGGGAAGCGCAATAGGAACATACTAGCCCCTCCCCTTCAGGGGAGGGGTTGGGGTGGGGACTATCCACGGGCGATTAGCTTGCGGCACTGCCCCACCCCCAACCCCTCCCCTGAAGGGGAGGGGCTTAATCCACAACTCCAAAACGTAAGAGCTGCTGGCGGCCCCGTTTCCCTCCCGCAAGCGGAAGGGAGAAGAAGTCGCTCCCCGACTCTCAGCGATAGGCGGAAATTCGTCCGCGTCCGTCCAGCACGTAGAGCGTGTTGTTGGCGACCACCGGCCCCAGGCCGAAGCCGTCCTTGCCGGGAATCGTCTGGCCGACGGTGCCGTCGCTCGGCGAGGCGAACACCATGTCGCCCAGCGAATTGACCAGCACCAGGCGGTTGCCGGCAAGGACCGGACCGTACCAGGTCAGCGGGTTCTTCTTCTTTTTCTTCTTTTCGACCTGGAAGGCGCGCAACTGGCTGATCCAGCGGATCTTTCCGGTCGAGCGTTGCAGGCAATAGAGCTTGCTTTCGTCAGTGACGACGAACAGCCACTCGCCGGCCAGCCAGGGCGTCGAGATACCGGCGAAATTCTGCTCCCACAGACGCTGGCCGGTGGCAAGATTGGCGGCGATGAGACGACCGCCCTGCCCCAATGCGTAGACATTGGTGTCGTCGATCACCGGATCGGCGTCGATATCGGCAAGGCTGGACACCGAGGTCGAAATGCTGGTGCGCGACAAGGCGTCGCCCCAGATGGCGCGGCCATTTTCGACGCGATAGGCGTTGAGTTCGCCCGACGAGAAGCCGGCGACGACCGTCTGATGCGCCACTGCCGGCGCCGCGACGCCGAATACGCCCTGCGTCTCGAGACTGCCCGAGGCCGACCAGACTTGCTGTCCGTTGGCGGTGGACAAGGCATAGAGCTGATTGTCCTGGCTCAGCGTGTAGAGCTGGTCGCCGACGACGGTCGGCGATCCGCGCAACGGCGGCCCCGGCTTGGCGCGCCACACTTCGGAGCCGGTCTTGGCATCGAACGCCACGATGTCGCCCAGGCCATCGGTCGCATAGACGCGGCCATTGTCGTAAGTCGCGCCGCCGCCGAACCGCGCCGCCTTGCTCTTCTCCGCCTTGGCAATCGGAACGGTCCATAAGGACGCGCCCGAATTGGCATCGAAGGCATGCAGCGCACCGTCGACATCGACCGCGTAGAGCTTGCCGTCGCCGATCACCGGGGACGCCGCCAGCCGCTGCCGGTTCGACCCCGCGGGGATCGTCACCGTCCACACGCGGGAGACGGATCCGCCCAGCGCCAAATGGCCCATCGACTTTTCTGGATTGCCGCCGGGCTGGGCCCAGTCGGTATTGGCGACGGGCGCGGGCAGCAGGACGTCGAGCCCCGAAATCGCCGGATCGACCTTGGCGTCGCTTTCCGACACCAGGATCGGCACGCGGTCGCCGAGCACCGGAGTCTTCTTGCCGCCGCCCTTAAACGCACCGCACGCGCCGAGCGCGGTCAGCGCCACCAGCGCAATCGGCATCCTCCACTTGGTCGTCATGCTGCTTACTTGCCCTTCTGAACGTTCGTACCGGTATCGAGAGCCTGGGTCGCCTGAACCGCACGTTGACGGATGCTGTCGGGAACCTTGTCGCTCTCCGCGATCAACTTGAACATCGCGCGCGCTTCCGCCAACCGGTTGAGCTTGAGATCGGCCATCGCGATCATCTCGCCGGCGCTGCCGAGCCAGGCGGAATCCGACGTCGCGAGCGGCTTGAGCCGGTCGATCACCACCTGCGGCGCGAGCGCGTCGAATTCGGTATGGGTCTGGCGGATCGTCGCGAGGTCGCGGATCGGTTGCCCGACGCTGCTGTCGCTTGCGACTTCGCCATATTTCGCCGCGGCTTCCTTGGTCTTGCCGGCAGCGAGGAGGTCGTTGCCCTGCAGCATCTTGGCGAGCGCGCGATAGCCCGGCGCGCTGTCGCCGGCGAGCTTGTCGATCGGCGCCTTGGCCGCCTGGGTGTTGCCGCTGGCGATCGAGTCATAAGCCTGTTGCAGCTCGATCGCCTGTTTTTCGGCAGCGCCATGGCTCCATGCCCGCCAGCCGAGCACGCCGGCGAAAATCGCCAATGCGGCCACGATCAGGCCAATGATCACGCGACCATAATTCTTCCACACGCCCACGATCTGATCGCGGCGGAGTTCCTCATCGACCTCGCGCAGGAAAGCTTCGTCGGTTTTCGGCGTCACAGCCAAGGGGTAGGCTCCAATTGGGGGCAAAAATAAGTCGGCGGACCTTAGGGACCGCGTTCGGCTCTCGCAATGGCCGTGATCGGCGACTGTTCCTAGGGGGGTCCCTTAGCGGCGCGCCACCCAAAAGCAACGCGCCTTGGGCGGTCAGGTCTTGGGCAGATAGGTCTGCTCGACCCCCGGGAACGTCCGGTTGCGGACCTCTTCGGCATAGCGTGTCACGGCATCGGTGATGCGGCCGGCCATGTCGTCGAACTTCTTCACGAAGCGCGGCGTGCGCTCGAACAGGCCGAGCATGTCCTCGGCGACCAGCACCTGGCCGTCGCACGCCGCCGATGCGCCGATGCCGATGACCGGAATGTCGGTGGTTTCGGTCAGCGCGCGCGCGATCGGCTCGACCACGCCCTCGACCACGACCGAGAAGGCACCGGCCTCTGCAACCGCCCGGGCGTCGTCCTTGATCTTGGCTTCTTCCTCCTGGCTGCGGCCGCGCGCGCCGTAACCGCCGAGCGTGTTGATCGCTTGCGGCGTCAAGCCGATATGCGCCATCACCGGGACACCACGCTCGGTCAGGAAGCGAATGGTCGGCGCCATTGCGGCGCCGCCTTCCATCTTGATCGCGGCGCAACCGGTCTCCGCCAGCACGCGGCTGGCGCTGGCGAATGCCTGTTCGGGCGAGGCTTCGTAGCTGCCGAACGGCATGTCGACCACGACCACGGCATGATAGCTGCCGCGCACCACGGCGGCGCCATGCGCGCACATCATGTCGAGCGTGACCGGCAGCGTCGAGGGCAGGCCATAGACCACCTGCCCGAGCGAATCGCCGACCAGCAGGATGTCGCAATGCGGGTCCAGCAATTGCGCCATGCGGACCGTGTAAGCGGTCAGCATCACCAGTGGTTCCTGCGTCTTTCCCTCGAACTTGCGGCGCTGAATGGCCGGCACGGTGAGCCGCTTCATCGGCGCCGGCGTGGGGTTGGCGCGGCTGGTCGAGGTGTCGATGGTGAAGGTCGTGGACATGGCGCGCTCCCTAGCCTTTCCCCGCGCCCGCTGCCAGCGCGGAGCGACGCGATTGTTCACGAGGCTTGACTCTATGTCATGCTTATTTAACATCATGTCCATCGAGTCGAACATGAGGTCAGCAATGTCGTTCAGAGAGAAGATCGCCTGGCTGTCGTTGGTAGCGATGGTCGTCGCCTATGGCGTCTATTTCACCCTGGTGTCCCCGGCCTTTCTGCCGAAGGGGGCGTCGACGGGGTATTTCCTGGCGCTGCTCGGCGGCATCCTGGCCGCCCAGGCCGTGCTGGTGACGATCGCCAGCATCGTACTGGCGATCCAGGCGGGCCGCGACGCCAACGCGCCGGCCGACGAACGCGAGCGTGCGATCGCGCGGCGTGGCGCCGCAATCGCATATTTCGTGCTGATGGTCGGGATTATTGCAGTCGGCTGCGTGATGCCGTTCAGCGTGAGCGGCTGGCACATTGTCAACGCCGCGTTACTCGCGCTCGTCGCGTCGGAGACCGTGCGGTACGGCGTGATCGTCGTCAGCTATCGGAGGGGCTGGCATGGCTAAGCCCCTCCCCGGCCGGGTGGTCAATCAGATCCGCCTGCTGCGCTTCATGGCGAACGAGATGACCCAGGCCGAACTCGGCGAGCGGATCGGCATGACTCGCCAGACGGTGGCGGCGATCGAAGCGGGCAAATATTCACCCACGCTCGAAGCCGCGTTCCGCATCGCCCAGGTGTTCGGCAAGCCGCTGGACGAGGTATTTCAGTGGGAGGGGTGATCATCCTCCCCGGCATCAGCGTCCGATCCAGCCTTTCTTCGCCGCCATTCCGGAAAACCAGATCGCGAACAGGCCAATAACGGCGATGAATATGGGAAAAGGCACTACCTTCGCCGCGCCTTCATGCGCGATCAGGTCGGTCATCGCGAACGTGTAGCCGAACTGGACGATCACCGCGATCAGCGAGATCCAGAACAGGATGATCGCGCGGCGTTCGCGCAGCAGCAGGGCAAGGCCGCCGAGCAATCCGCCGAACGTGGCGACGGCGTAGACGTAATTGTACCAGCCGGGCAGCGAGCGGTAGAGCGCCTGGTGATAGGGCGTCTGTTCCCACATCGCCGAGGCGGCCCCCAGTCGGAACTGCTCGACGCAGAAATAGCAGCCGATCGCGTTCCACAACACCAGCAGGGTCGCGACGATCCAGAACCAGACAGGCGGCTTGACGGTTTGAGCCATGATTCCCCTCCCCAATTTATGTGGTGGAGACTGCGCCCGGGTGCGCGCGCTGGCAAGCTCAGCCGATACCGGCGGTTTGCCACGCATCGGCCTTGAACCCGGCGACCAGCGCGCCATCACCCTCGACGATCGGGCGCTTGATCATCGACGGCTGCGCCAGCATCAGCGCGATCGCCTTGTCCTGGTCGAGATCGGCCTTGTCGGCGTCGGGCAGCGCGCGGAAGGTCGTGCCCGCGCGATTGAGTACGGTTTCCCAGCCCAATGCGCTCGTCCAGCGGCGCAGCGATGCTTCGTCGACGCCCAGCTTCTTGTAGTCGTGAAAGGCATAAGCGACGCCGCGACCGTCGAGCCAGGCGCGGGCCTTTTTTACCGTGTCGCAGTTAGGGATGCCGTAAAGGGTGAACATGGTGCGTTCCTATGCCCGTCGCGCGATGCGCCACAGCGTGAAAATGCCGATCCCGGCCCAGATGACGTTGAGAACTGCCGACGGGATCGCGCCGTTATAGCCGCTGTTGACGACGAAACAGGCAGCCCCGACCAGGTTCATCCACTGATAGAGCCGCGATTGCCCGCCGAGCCGGCCGGCCGACAGCAGGAGATAAGCGACAAGGATCGTCACCGCGCCGGCCCAGCCGATCGTTTCGATAATCATGCGTTCCGCGGTCATGCACTTCCCGATGACGCGGTTCGCGGCGTCCGTCCACCGGTCTCTGTTAAGTCGCCGTTCAGCGCCGATTGACTGATATGCTGCCCTAAGACGATAAGACGCCATGGGGAGAAACGGCATGGGGCGGCTGGGCTCGGCGACGCTGACATTGTTGCTGGCGGGGATCGCGTTTCCCGCCGCCGCTCAGGATCGCGCCGACGACAATGCGGTAACGCAGGCAGAGGACGGGTTCGGCTTCAGCGTCGGGCGCGAGACGATCGGCATCTACACCTCGAATAACGCGCGCGGCTTCTCGCCGACCGCGGCGGGGAACGTGCGGATCGATGGCATGTATTTCGACCCCGCGATCGCGCTGTCGAGCATCATCAACGACTCGACCAGCATCAAGGTGGGTTTGTCGGCGCAGGGCTATCCGTTCGCCGCGCCGAGCGGGATCGTCGACCAATTGCTGCGGCGTCCCGGCGACAAGGCGGCTGCCTCGATCGTGCTCAATGCCGACAGCTACAGTTCCTATGGGCTGGAGGTCGATGGATCGCTGCCGCTCGGCAAGCGGCTGGCGGTCGGCTATGGCGCGATCGTCGGGCGCACCGCATTCCCCGACGGCACCGACAATTTCAATCACAGCCAGGGGCTGATCGTCCGCTGGCGCCCCGCGCCCGGCGTGGAAATCATGCCGTTCTGGACGCTGACCAACGATTATAATGACGAGGCCGGGCCGTTCTACGTGCCTGCGGGCAAGTATCTGCCGCCAAAGCCCCCCGCGCACAGCTTCGACGGGCCGCAATGGGCCGATTTCCGCTATACCGGGACCAATCAGGGACTGCTGGCTTCCTATGCGCCGGGCAAGACCTGGCTGCTCCGGGTCGGGGCGTTCCGGTCGGTGTTCGATCAGAAGAAGAGTTACGCCAACCTGTTGGTCGACTTGCAGCCCGACGGGACAGCGGACCGCCTGCTCATCGCCGATCCGCGCGCGAAGAATGTGTCGCTGAGCGGCGAGGTCCGGCTGACGCACAGCATCGTCGACGGGCCGCGACTCCATGTGATCCATCTCAGCCTGCGCGAACGCGACGCGCGCCACCAGTTCGGCGGATCGGACGAGGTCGATCTGGGTCCGACCCGGATCGGTGTCGAGGAGGATTCATCCAAGCCGAATTTCGTGTTCGGTGCGTCATCGCGCGACCGCATTCGTCAGGCCACATTGGGTGTGGCGTATGACGGGCGCTGGCGCGACATTGGCGAGATCAGCTTCGGCCTCTCGCGCGCCGATTACCGCAAGACTACCTGGCTCCCGGGCGTCGCGCCGATCGTGTCGCGGTCGCGGCCATGGCTCTACAACGGCACGGCGGCGGCCTATCTGTCCAAATCGGTGTCGCTCTATGCCGGCTATGCCCGCGGACTGGAGGAAAGCGGCGTCGCGCCGCCCAACGCGGCCAACCGCAACCAACCGCTCAACGCGATCCTGACCGAGCAGAAGGATGCCGGCATCCGCTGGACGGTGACGGGGAACGTCAAGCTGATCGCCGGGATATTCGACCTGCGGAAACCCTATTTCGGGTTCGATGCGGCCAATCGCTACACCCAGGTCGGCACCACCCGCAGCCAGGGAGCGGAAGTGTCGGTGTCGGGCAATTTGACCAGGACGCTCAATGTCGTCGCGGGCGGGTATTTCCTGCGCGCCCGGGTCGAGCGCGATCCCAATGCGCTCGGCATGATTGGTGCGCGACCGGTTGGCTTGCCGGGCCACCTCGTCAATTTGAACCTCAACTGGAAGACGCCGGTGCTCGACGGGCTGTCGCTCGACACCACCTTGCTCCAGCGCGGCAAGGTGCCGTCGACCACCGACAATCTGGTGTCGCTGCCCGCGCGGGCGCAGCTCAATCTCGGCGGCCGCTATCGCTTCAAATTGGTCAACCGCGACGCGACCCTGCGCATGCAGGTGACCAACGTCTTCGACAATCGACCCTTCAACGTCGCCGGGCCCGGCATCTATGGCGCGGGAGCTGGCCGGTACCTCACCGGCTATCTGGCGGTGGACGTTTAGCGCGGCGCGGCGACGGGTGAAACCGCCGCTCCGGGCCGCGGGCTCGCCAGGAAATAGAATGCGGTGACGTGGGTGATCATCAGCAACGGCACATACAGGATCGGGATCGCATAGGCGGCGCCCAACTCCCCCGCATGCGCCGGGAGGTCGGCCTGGATCGCGTGGCTATAGGCAAGCACGAGATCGACCAAGCCGACAAGGTTGAACGCGACAACGAACAGCCAAAAGAGGCGCCGGATCCGAATGGTCGCGAGCGCGAGCATCGCGAGCAGACCGGTAGCAAGGTCGCCATAAGCGGCGGGGATGGCAAAATGCGCCGGCAGGCCGTCGCCGACCACGCCCGGGACGATGAAGGCGAGCCCGAAGAAGCGGAAGCTGTGAAGCGTCGCGATCGCGCGGTGCGCCGCCACGCGATCGATCGATTGAAGCCAGGGCAGGACATAAGCGCCAAAGCACAGCAGCCACGCCACATATCCAAGGAAGAGATGCGTCTGAAAGATATGGGTTATCGACATGGCGATCTCCGATCCTGAGTCGATCGCGGCGGGGTCGGCCGCTGCCGTCGGGTTGAGGTGGAGATCGCATCTATGGTCGCTTTGCACGAGCGACTATGGGCGATAATCTCGACGATCTATGAAGCAGAACTTCACAGTCCGGCATGGCGCGCTCGACGGGGTCGAGACGTTCCTGAGCGTCGCCCGCTATCGCAGTTTTCGTCGTGCAGCCGCTGCGCTCGGTGTCACGCCCTCGGCCGTCAGCCAATCGGTGCGGACGCTCGAAGCGCGGATCGGCGCGGCGCTGCTGACCCGAACCACGCGGAGCGTCGGCCTGACCGAAGCCGGCCAACGCTTCCTCGATCGGGCGGGGCCCGCCTTCGACGAGCTCATCGCCGCCAGCGAAGCGGCGCGCGATCTGGGGCAGCGTCCTACTGGATTGTTGCGCCTCGCCGTACCCCGATCCGTGGTCCCGCTGATCCTCGAGCCGGTGATCGCCTCATTCTGCGACGCCTATCCCGAGATACAATTGGAGATCGCCGCAAGCGACGAAATGGTGGATATCGCCGCCGGCGGCTTCGATGCCGGTATCCGCCTCGGCGAACTCATCGCGGTCGATATGATCGTGGTGCGGTTGACGCCTCCGTTCCCATTCGTCGTCGTCGGCAGCCCCGATTATCTCCGCCGGCGCAAGCCGCCTACCCGAGTCGAGGACCTCCGCGATCATGCGTGTCTGCGCCTGCGCCGTTGGAACGGATCGATCGCGCCTTGGACCTTCGCCGTTGGCAATGATGTGATTGAAGCGGCGGTGTCCGGGCCGCTGATCGCGCACGATTACCCCACCCTTCTCGGTGCCGCGATACGGGGCCTGGGGCTCGCGCAAGTTCCTGGCCCGATCGCCGAGGCGGCGATCGCGGATGGCCGGCTGCAAGCGTTGCTGACGCCGCTGGCGATCACGACGCCCGGCGTCTTCCTTTATCATTCCGGCAAACGTCAGATGCTGCCGAAGCTCCGCGCTTTCATCGATCACATGAAAGCGTCTCGACACACGACGGCAGCGGAGGGCGGTTAGTGGCGCAACGAAAGGGTTGCCCCAATCAGCTGTCGATCCAGTAATGGATCGGCTTGAACGTGCCGCCATTCGAATCCGGCGCCGAGCAGGCGGTCAGCCCGATGACGAGGTCGATCTCCGCCCGGAAGCTAATATGGTCCCCGGCCTTGCTCCGTGGCGGCAGCACCTTCAGTTTGCCTGTCCGTCCATCGACCGGCACGTTCATGAAGCAATTGAACGCGACCGGGATGCGATCCGGCCCGATGCCATAAGGCGCCAACGCCTCGGCGAGATTGCCGAAACAGCCGCGATGCGGCGGCAGATCGGGATAGAAATGATGAAAGGTGTCGACCGAGCACGGCGTGAGCAGGAAATCGTGGCAGCCGACGGTGTCCTCGACGATCGTCAACAGGATGCGGGAGCGGTTGGAATAGAGTTTGTGCCCGGTCGTCAGCGCGATCGTCTCGGCGTAGTCGAACGTGCGGCCCGACGAGATCACTTCGTCCACGTCCTGGGCATTGAAGGCGAGCAGATCCGCCACTTGCTCGCCCTTGGGATCGATCACTGTCAGCCGCGCGCCGCGCGGCAACGGGAAAGCGGTGCCGCTCCGTTCGGGAATGACGATCTCGCCGCTCATTTCGCGTCTCCGCGATATTCGAACGGAGGCGCCCAATCCTCGTCCACCGCGCGGCCCGAATATTGCCGCGCCTCGCTGACCTCCCCATGACGCGCCAGCATCGGATTGCGCGACCCGGCAAGATTGTCGTCGCGCACCAGGATCTTCTCGCGCAGCCCTTCATATTTGCCGGCTTCGCGCAGACGCTCGAACTGGTCGTGGAGATTGAAGACGAGCGTCGGCTGCTCGAACCGGCGCGCCGGACGGCTAGCCTTGGGATGAAGGCCGACGATGAAGAACGCCTCGCCCCCGAAGCTCAGCGAGAAATGCGGGTTGCCGGGATCGGCGCTGACGCGCGAGTCATAGGCCTGACCGCGCCAGACGTCCTTGTCGTGGAGCGATTGGACGCGATCCCATAGAGCGCGTTCGAACGCTTCTTCGTCGAGGTCGACGGGCCCCTGGAACACGACGGCAAAGCTCTGGAATATCGCCGGGTCGTCGCGATACGCCCGGGTGAAGCGCAACAGCGCCTCGTGGATGCGCAGGTCATCCCAGGCGCTGTCGATATTGTCGCAGGCAAGAACCGTCAGGCGACCGCGCGCCAGCGCCGATTTTGCGCCGACACAGGGAAAGGATGCCGCTTCGACATGGGCGAAGAGCTTGCGTTCCAACGCGTCCTGAGCGGCGTGAGTCCAATGAAACATAGGGGTTGTGAAGATCCTCTGGAAATTGCTGGGCAGGGATGCCCAGCCACCGGCCGGCCGAGCACAGATGGCAGGTCGACCCGTGACCAGCCGCTCCACCGTCAGTGCGACATCGGTAGCTGCGCACCCTGGCAAGTCGCCCTTGGACCTTTCCTCTAGCTCTAAGGGACATTGCATAACGGTCGAACGCCCCGCCCACCCCGCGAGTTTCGCGGGTCTAACGTCGCTCAATACGATTGCTGCGCCGGCGCTCGGTGTCCCGGCGCAATGGCTCGCTCGGGAGCCGCGATGGGAGATTGGATCAGACCCTCATCACCCGCAGCGCTTCGTTGCTGCGGATATCAGACCCGAAGCGGCAGCCACTCCCAACACCATGGCATTGGCCAGCACCGCACGCCGCGAAAGTCCCATCGCCTCATCCTCTCATGGCGGCCGAATTGTGACTTCAGCCGGGTTTCCGGAGGGGCATCGGGCGCCTCCAGCTGAGATATTTTGAGATTATAATATGATTAGTTTCCGCGATATGCCGATCGACAAACCCGGTGCCAATGCGCGAAGACTTGCGTCGCTCTGCGCCGATGCTACAATCAGAAAATAATATTATCATACGCTTTACACGGAGAGCATGCCAATGACCACGGGGGGCTCCGCGACAGGAGGCTGGCGAGACACGATCCTGGCGGGTCTGGCCAATTATATCGACGCCGGATCGATCGTCGCGGGCTCGGTGGCGCTGGCATTGTGGCAGGAAGCTTACGGGCTCAGCAACACGACGCTCGGCGTCCTCGGCGCGTTCGGCCCTAACGCGATATCTGCGGGGATCGGCGCACTGATCGGCGGACGGTTGTGCGACACTCTCGGCCGCAAGAAAATCTACCAGTATGACATGCTGTTTTACGCGTTCGGCATGTTGTGGCTGGTGTTCGCGATGAACGCCTGGATGGTCGTGCTCGGGTTCTTCCTGGTCGGCCTTGCGGTGGGCGCCGACATTCCCGCCTCCTGGTCGCTGATTGCCGAACAGGCGCCCGACGACGCGCGGGCCAAGCATAGCGGCTCCGCACAGGTGCTGTGGTATCTTGGCCCGACCGTCGTGCTGCTGATGTTCGCGGCGCTGTCACCGCTGGGCCTGCTCGGCGCCCGCATCGTGTTCGCGCACCTCGCCATCCTCGCGGTCGCCCTCACCTTTCTCCGCGCCCGCATGCACGAGTCCAAGCGCTGGCTCGAAGCCCAGGCGAGGCCGGTTGAGGAGCAGCGCCGCGGCAAGTTGAGAGATCTGCTGACCTGGCAGAACATCCGATCGATGTCCTTCCTGATCGGCATGTATGGCGTCTGGAACCTTTGGGCAGGGACCAACGGCTTCTTCTTTCCGTTCATCCTGCGCACGGTCGGCAATCAGAGCCAGTTCACCGCCGTGGCAGTGCAGACGCTGAGCTTCTTCATCGGCATGATGTCGATCTACCTGGTCTTCATGCAATTCGCCGACCGGGTGAACCAGCGGATGATGTTCGGTATTTCCGCGGTGATCCAGGTGGTCGGCATGTCGCTGCTCGCGATCTTTCCCCTGACATTGCCAATTGCGCTCATCCACGTGTTCCTGATGATGTTCGGCGGCGGGTTCGGCGCGCAGAGCTTCTTCCAATTATGGAGCGCGGAGATGTTTCCCACCCTTCTGCGCTCGACCGCGCAGGGCGTGATGTTCGCGGTGGTGCGCGTGTCGCTGGGCGTCTTCAGCTTCTTCGTGCCGGCGCTGACGGCGACCGGCTTCACTACGCTTGCCTGGATCCTGGTGGGTTTCCTGGTGGTGAGCGGGCTGATCGGATTCCTCGGCGCGCCACGCAACGAGGGCAAGTCGCTCGAGGAAATCGAAGCGGGGATGAAGTCCGCTCGCTGATCTCGCACTCGGCACCGCCCTTTAACTTGCGCGCGAGGCGCTGTTCACGTCTTATTGAGGGGTGACGAGGCTACGCATCGCCATTAGAGAAATAATATGATTATTTCTTCGGCCAGTGATTTCCGGGAAGCGGCGCGGCGACGTCTGCCGCGCTTCCTGTTCGATTATGCCGATGGCGGCGCCTATGCCGAGGTGACGCTGCGCCGCAATGTCGAGGATTTGGCCGGCATCGCGCTGCGCCAGCGCGTGCTCAAGGACGTCGCGACGATCGACCTGAGCACCAGCCTGTTCGGTCGGCAGGTCGGCCTGCCGGTCGCCTTGGGGCCGGTCGGGATCAGCGGCATGTACGCGCGGCGCGGCGAGATCCAGGCCGCCCGCGCGGCAAAGGCAGCCGGCATCCCGGCCTGCCTGTCGACCGTGTCCATCTGCTCGATCGAGGAAGTAGCGCAGGTCGCCGATCCGTTCTGGTTCCAGCTCTACGTGATCCGGGATCGCGCCTTCATGAAGGACCTGATCGCGCGGGCAAAGGCGGCCGGGGCGAGCGCGATGGTCTTCACCGTTGACATGCCCGTTCCGGGTGCGCGCTATCGTGATGCGCATTCGGGCATGTCTGGCCCTAACGCGCCGCTGCGCCGCATGCTGCAGGCCATCGGCAAGCCGGCTTGGTCATGGGACGTCGGCCTTCGCGGACGGCCGCACACGCTGGGCAATTTATTGCCCGTGCTGGGCAAGGATAGCGGCCTCAACGATTATATGGGCTGGCTCGGCACCAATTTCGATCCGTCGATCCAATGGCGCGACCTCGATTGGATCCGGGCCGAATGGGACGGACCGCTGATCATCAAGGGCATCCTCGACCCCGAGGATGCGCGCGAGGCGGCGGCGATCGGGGCCAATGGCATCGTCGTCTCCAATCACGGCGGACGCCAACTCGACGGCGTTCTGTCGAGCGCGCGCGCTTTGCCCGCGATTGCTGATGCGGTCGGTGACGCGCTGACCGTGCTGGCCGATGGCGGCGTGCGCAACGGGCTCGACGTCGTGCGGATGCTTGCGCTGGGTGCCAAGGGCGTGCTGCTCGGGCGCGCCTGGGTTTATGCGCTGGCAGCGCAGGGCGAGGCCGGCGTCGCCAAATTGCTGGAATTGATCGCCAGGGAAATGACGGTCGCGATGACCTTGACCGGCGTCAACCGGATCGACGCGATCGACCGGTCGATCCTGGCCGAGCCCATCAAATAACGAGGAAACGGATGAAGCTTCTCGAGGGAAAGACGGTGCTGGTCACCGGCGGATCGACCGGCATCGGCCGCGCCGCGGCGATCGGTGCTGCGCAGCATGGCGCGAACGTCGCGATCAATTACGTGTCGAGCGACGACAAGGCGCACTCCTGCGTCGCCGAGATCGAGGCGCTCGGGCAGCGCGGCATTGCGATCAAGGGCGACGTCGCGCTGCCCGAGACCGCGACCGATTTCGTCGCCCATGCCGTCGCCGAGTTCGGCCGCGTCGACGTAATGGTGTCGAACGCCGGCATCTGCCCGTTCCATGCCTTTCTCGACATGCCGGTCGAGACGGTCGAGCGCACGTTCCGCGTCAATCTGCACGGCGCCTATTTCATGGTCCAGGCGGCTGCCAACCAGATGGTGAAGCAGGGTGACGGCGGCGCGATCGTCGCGGTGTCGTCGATCTCCGCCTTGGTCGGCGGCGAATTCCAGACGCACTACACCCCGACCAAGGCAGGCGTGCATTCGCTGATGCAATCCGCCGCGATCGCGCTCGGCAAGCATGGCATCCGCTGCAATTCGGTGCTCCCGGGTACGATCCTGACCGAGATCAACAAGGACGACCTCGCCGACGCGGAGAAGCGCAAATATATGGAAGCGCGCACGCCGCTCGGCCGGCTCGGCATGCCCGAGGATCTGGCCGGCCCGATCGTGTTCCTGGCGTCGGACATGGCGGCTTATGTCACCGGCGCCGCGCTACTGGTCGATGGCGGCATGTACGTGAACCTGCAATAAAAACACGATGTCCATTCAGATGCCCGCCCCCGACGAGACGGTGCTCGCGCGCCGCGGGGAGATCGTCGCCGCGATGCGCGCGATCGTTTCGGGCGAAGGGGTAATCGAGAAGTCAGACGAACTGCGTCCATACGAATCCGACGCGCTGACCGCCTATCGCCAGCCGCCGATGGTCGTGGTGCTGCCGGAGACGACCGAGCAGGTCGCCGCGATCCTGCGCTGGTGCCACGCCAATCGCGTCAAGGTCGTGCCGCGCGGCGCGGGCACGTCGCTGTCGGGCGGCGCGCTACCACTGGCCGACGGCGTGCTGCTCGGCATGGCGCGGTTCAACCAGATCCTCGATGTGGATTATGCCGACCGCCTGGTGGTGGTGCAGCCGGGCGTCACCAATCTGGCGATCACCCGCGCGGTCGAGGATGAAGGTTTCTATTACGCGCCCGATCCGTCGAGCCAGATCGCCTGCACGATCGGCGGCAATGTCGCCGAGAATTCGGGCGGCGTGCATTGCCTCAAATACGGCCTGACCACCAACAATGTACTCGGCGTCGAATTCGTCACGATCGAAGGCGAGGTGTTGCGGATCGGCGGGCGCGGGTTGGAGCCGGCGGGGCTCGATCTGCTCGGGGTGATCGTAGGATCGGAGGGCCTGCTTGGCGTCGTGACCGAAGTGACGGTGCGCATCCTGCCTCGCCCCGAAACGGCGCGCGCGTTGCTGATCGGCTTTCCCGAGGTCGAGGGCGCCGGACGCTGCGTCGCCGACGTCATCGCCGCGGGGATCATCCCGGCCGGGATGGAGATGATGGACAAGCCCGCGGTCCATGCCGCCGAGGCGTTCGTCCAGGTCGGCTACCCGCTCGACGTCGAGGCGCTGCTGATCGTCGAGCTCGACGGCCCTGCCGCCGAATGCAGCCATCTGCTCGAAGAAGTCGAGGCGATCGCGCGCGCCAATGGCGCGGTGTCGATCCGCATTTCGACCGACGATGCCGAGCGCGTCGCCTTCTGGGCAGGGCGCAAGGCAGCCTTTCCCGCCGCGGGCCGGCTGGCCCCCGATTATCTCTGCATGGATGGGACGATCCCGCGCCGCCGCCTGCCCGACGTGCTGATCCGGATGCGCGCGCTGTCCGAGCAATATGGACTGGGCGTGATCAACGTGTTCCATGCCGGCGACGGCAATCTGCACCCGTTGATCCTCTACGATGCCAACAAGCCCGGCGAGCTTGAACAGGCCGAGGCGTTCGGCGCCGACATATTGAGATTGTGCGTCGAGGTCGGTGGCGTGTTGACCGGCGAGCATGGCGTAGGCGTCGAGAAGCGCGACCTGATGCCGGTGATGTTCACCGAAACCGACCTTGCGCATCAACAGCGAGTCAAATGCGCGTTCGACCCCGAATTGCTGCTCAATCCCGGCAAGATGTTCCCCGTGCTGCACCGCTGCGCCGAACTCGGCAGCATGCATGTGCATCGCGGTGCTCTCCCCTTCCCCGATTTGCCGCGCTTCTGACGATGGCCGACGCGCTCCGCCCCGACAGCGCCGATGCGCTTGCGGCGATCATCGCCGAGGCGGCACGCGACGGGACGCGGCTGCGGCTGCGCGGTGGCGGCAGCAAGGATGCGGTCGGCGCGCCAACCCCCGACGCGAGGATCGTCGACATGCGCGGCTTTTCCGGCGTGGTCGATTATGACCCGCCGGAGCTGGTGTTGACGGTGAAGGCGGGAACGCCGCTGGCCGAGGTTCAGGCTTTAGTCGCCGACAAGGGTCAGATGCTGGCGTTCGATCCGTTCGATCACGGCGCGATACTCGGCGGCGCGATTGGCGAGGCGACGATCGGCGGCATCGTCGCGGCCGGCGTGGCGGGTCCGACCCGCGTCAGCCGTGGCGCGGCGCGCGATCATCTGCTCGGCTTCCTGGGCGTGTCGGGACGCGGCGAGCGCTTCGTCGCGGGCGCGAAAGTCGTCAAGAACGTCACCGGCTACGATCTCCCCAAGCTGATCACCGGAAGCTGGGGCCGGCTTGCCGCGATCACCGAACTGACTCTCAAGGTTCTGCCTGCCCCGCGCCTGCGGCTGACGCTCGCGGTCATCGGCCTCGATCCCGCCGCCGCGATCTCGGCGATGGCGCGGGCGATGGGATCGGCCGCCGAAGTGTCGGCGGCGGCGCATCTACAGGATTGGAACGGCACCCCGCTCACTGCGATCCGCCTCGACGGCTTTCCCAGTTCAGTTGAGGCACGCGCGGCCATCCTCACGCGGCTGGTCGACGGCATCGCGCCGCTCGCCGACGAAGAGGCCGCACGCCTCTGGCCCGCAATCACGACGGCTGCACCGTTGCCGGCGAAGGTGCCACTGTGGCGGATCATCGCTCCTGCTGCACAGATGCCGAACGTGATCACCGCGACCAGCGGCGCGTGGCTGCTCGACTGGGCCGGCGGCCTGCTCTGGCTCGCGAGCGCAGACGATCCGCGGACGATCCGCGCCGCTGCCATGCAAGCGGGTGGACACGCCATGCTCGTGCGCGCCGATGCGGCGATACGCGCCGTCGTGCCGGCGCTCCATCCGCAAACCAAGGCGCTCGCGGCGCTGGAGGAGCGCGTGCGCCGTGCCTTCGATCCCGCGGGCGTGTTCGAGACGGGGCGCTTTTAGGTGCAGACGCAATTCTCCCCCGAACAATTGGCCGATCCGGCAATGGCGTCGTCCGAAGGGGTGATCCGCAAATGCGTGCATTGCGGCTTCTGCACCGCGACCTGCCCGACCTATGTCCTGCTCGGCGACGAACTCGATAGCCCGCGCGGGCGGATCTACATGATCAAGGACATGCTCGAGAACGAGCGCGCCCCGAGCGCCGAGGTCGTCAAGCATGTCGACCGCTGCCTGTCCTGCCTGTCCTGCATGACGACCTGCCCGTCAGGCGTGAACTATATGCACCTGGTCGACCATGCCCGGGCCTATATCAACGAGAGCTACACGCGCCCGTGGCACGAGCGGATGCTGCGCAGCATTCTGGCCTGGGTGCTCCCCTACCCGTCCCGATTCCGGGCCGCCCTGCGGCTCGCGCAAATCGGGCGGCCGCTGGCTCCGCTGTTCGCTAAGATCGGTGCGCTGCGCCCTCTCGCAGCGATGCTTGCGCTGGCACCGCGACGGATTCCGGCCACGCCACCGAAACGCGTTCCAGCGTCCACGACACGTCCGCGCGTCGCGCTGCTGCAGGGATGCGCCGAGCCGGTGCTGCGCCCCGAATTCCGCGCCGCGGCGATCCGCTTGCTCGATCGCGCCGGCTACGATGTCGTGCTGACTCCCGGCGAGCAATGCTGCGGTGCGTTGGTGCACCATATGGGGCGCGAGAAGGCCAGCCTTGAAGCCGCCCGGCGCAATGTCAACGCCTGGACGCGCGAGATCGAAACGGGCGGCCTCGCGGCGATCGTCGTCACTGCATCGGGCTGCGGCACGACGATCAAGGATTACGGCTTCATGCTGCGCGACGACCCGGCTTATGCCGAGAAGGCAGCGCGAGTGTCGGCGCTCGCTCGCGACATCAGCGAAGTGCTGATCGACGCCGAGCTGCCGCTGGGCGATGGTCGCGGTCTAACGGTCGCCTATCATGCCGCCTGCTCGCTGCAGCATGGACAGAAAGTGACCGACGCGCCGAAGCGACTGCTGGCCGGCGCGGGCTATGCCGTTCGCACGCCGATCGAGGCGCATCTCTGCTGCGGGTCGGCCGGTACCTACAACATCCTCCAGCCCGAAATCGCCGGCAAGCTCGGCGACCGCAAGGCAGCCAATCTCGCACGGCTCGACGCCGACGTGATCGCCACGGGCAATATCGGCTGCGCGATGCAGCTCGCGCCGCGCCTCGGCATTCCGGTCGTCCACACGATCGAGCTGCTCGACTGGGCCACCGGAGGCCCCGTTCCACCGCAACTTGCAGGCCGCTACGCCCCTAAGAGCGGTTGACTTTAATAGTCATATTATACAATCCAGATGAACGATGCCGCTAAGGGCGTGACGGGGGAAGGATTCGGATGGGCCTGCCGAAGATCAAGCATGTTCGCGCGTTCACCGTCCGGGGCGGTGGCGCCGACTATCACGACCAGGGCGACGGTCATTGGATCGACGACCATATTTCGACGCCGATGGCGCGCTATCCCGAATATCGCCAGTCGCGGCGGAGCTTCGGCATCAACGTCCTCGGTACGCTTGTCGTCGAACTCGAGGCCGATGACGGCACGATCGGTTTCGCGGTGACCACCGGCGGCGAGCCCGCCGCGTTCATCGTCGAGAAGCATCTGTCGCGCTTCCTCGTCGGCCGCAGCCCGGCCGAGTATGAGAAGATCTGGGACCAGATGTACTTCGCGACCCAATATTACGGGCGCAAGGGACTGGTGGTGAACGCCATTTCGGGCGTCGACCTCGCGCTCTGGGACCTGCTCGGCAAATTGCGCGGCGAGCCGGTCTATCACATGCTCGGCGGCGCGGTGCGCGACGAGCTGCAATTCTACGCCACCGGCTCGCGGCCCGATATTGCCAAGGAACTCGGCTTCATCGGCGGCAAATTGCCGCTCCATCACGGCCCCGCCGAGGGGCTGGAGGGAATGGAGAAGAACATCGCCCTGCTCGCCGACATGCGCGGCAAGTGCGGCGACGATTTCTGGCTGATGTACGATTGCTGGATGAGCCTCGACATCGACTATGCGACCAGGCTTGCGCAGCGCGCCTGGCACGAATGCGGGCTGAAGTGGATCGAGGAGGCGCTGAGCCCCGACGATTATTGGGGTTACGCCCAGCTGAAGAAGAACGCGCCCAAGGGTCTGCTCGTCACCACCGGCGAGCATGAGGCGACGCGCTGGGGCTTCCGCATGCTGATGGACATGGAATGCTGTGACATCATCCAGCCCGACGTGGGTTGGTGCGGCGGCGTCACCGAACTGATCAAGATCGCCAATTACGCCGATAGCCGCGGCGTGATGATGGTGCCGCACGGATCGTCGGTCTACAGCTATCATTTCGTGATCACGCGTCACAATTCGCCGTTCGCCGAGTTCCTGATGATGCACCCTGGGCCTACCGAAATCGTGCCGATGTTTGCACCGCAGTTGCTCGGCGAGCCTGTCCCGGTGAACGGCAAGATCCGCGCGAGCGAACTCGACAAGCCCGGTTTCGGCGTCGAGCTCAATCGCGAGATCGCGCTCCACCGTCCCTATCCAAACTGAGGAATAGCAATGAAGCTCTGTCGTTATGGTGCCGTTGGCGCCGAGAAGCCCGGTCTGATCGATGCCGATGGCCGCATCCGCGACCTGTCGAGCCACGTCGCGGACATCGGACCGAACGAACTGAGCAAGGAAGGCTTGGCCAAGCTCGCGGCGATCGATCCGGCGAGCCTGCCGCTGGTCGAAAGTGGCGTGCGCTACGGCGCGTGCGTGTCGGGCACGCGTCAGTTCATTGCGATCGGCACCAATTTCGCGGATCATGCCGCGGAATCGAACCTGCCGGTGCCCGAGGAACCGGTCGTCTTCCAGAAGTGGGTGAGCTGCATCCAGGGGCCGAACGACCCCGTCACCATTCCGAAGGACTCGAAGAAGACCGACTGGGAAGTCGAGCTCGGCGTCGTGATCGGCACCGCCGCTTCCTATGTCGACGAAGCCAATGCGCTCGACCATGTCGCCGGCTATTGCGTGATCAACGACGTCTCCGAGCGCCACTGGCAGATCGAGCGCGGCCTGACCTGGGACAAAGGCAAGGGTTTCCCCACCTTCGGCCCGATCGGCCCGTGGATGGTCACCGCCGACGAGGTGGGCGATCCGCAGAACCTGGCGATGTGGCTGTCGGTCAATGGCCGGAAGATGCAGAACGGCAGCAGCAAGACGATGATCTTCACCGTCGCCCAGATCGTCGCCTATTGCTCGCAATTCATGACCTTGTTGCCGGGCGATGTCATCACCACCGGTACACCGCCGGGCGTCGGCCTCGGCCAGAAGCCCGAGCCCTGGTATCTCAAGGCCGGCGACGTGGTCGAACTCGGCATCGAGAAGCTTGGTGAGCAGCGGCAGGAATTCGTCGCCTGGGACGCGGCCAAGTGAGCCTCTATGCCGGCCGCTTCGCCGGGCGTGCGGCGATCGTCACCGGCGGCGCATCGGGCCTCGGCAAGGCCGTCGCCAAACGCATCGTCGCCGAAGGCGGCACGGTCGCATTGTGGGACCTCAACCCCGAAGCGCTAGCAGCCGCAAGGGACGAGGTCGGTGCCACCGATATCCAGGCGCTCGACGTCTCCGATCCCGCCGCGGTCGAGGCCGCGGCCAAGGCCAGCGGTGCGGCGCTCGGCAAGGTCGACGTGCTGGTGTGCTCGGCGGGCATCACCGGCGCGACCGTTCCGGTTCACGAATTCCCGATCGACAGCTGGCAGCGGGTGATCGACATCAACCTGAACGGTCTGTTCTACTGCAACCGCGCGGTCGTGCCGCTGATGCTGGCGAACGGCTATGGCCGCGTCGTCAACATCGCGTCGGTCGCGGGCAAGGAAGGCAATCCCAACGCCAGCGCCTATTCGGCGTCGAAAGCGGGCGTGATCGGCTTCACCAAATCGCTCGGCAAGGAACTCGCCGAGAAGGGCGTGATCGCCAACGCCTTGACGCCGGCGACGTTCGAAAGCCCGATCCTGGCGCAGTTGCCGCAGAGCCAGGTCGATTACATGCGCTCGAAGATCCCGATGGGCCGGTTGGGCGAAGTGAGCGAATCTGCCGCGATGGTCTGCTTCATGGCGAGCGAGGAATGCAGCTTTACCACTGCATCCACGTTCGACACGTCCGGCGGCCGCACGACCTTCTGACATGACCGAGCGGCCGCCCTTCGTCGACGCGCACGTCCATCTGTGGGATCTGTCCCACATCCGTTATCCGTGGCTGATGCCGCCATTCGCGGAGGACGGCCCGAACGGCAGCGTCGAGCCGATCGCCAAGGATTACGGGCTCGACGATTATCTTGCCGACGCACGCGGCTGGGACGTGCGCGGCATCGTCCATGTCGATGCCGGCGCCGATCCGGCGGATGCGCTGAAGGAGACCGACTGGCTGCAGGCGATGGCCGATGCGCGCGGTATGCCGAATGCGATCGTCGCCTTCGCCGCGCTCGACGACCCGAAGGTCGAAGCGTTGCTGGCCGCGCATGCCGAGCGCCGCTCGGTGCGCGGCATCCGCCATATCGTCAATTGGCACCCCGACCCGGCGCGAACCTACACGCCGCGCGATGTGACGGGAGACGAAGCCTGGGCAACGGGCTTCGCGTTGCTCGGCAAATATGGCTTGAGCTTCGACCTCCAGGCCTATCCCGGCCAGTTTCCCGCTCTAGCGCCGCTGCTCGAACGGCATCCCGACGTACCGGTGATGATCAATCATGCCGGCATGATGGTCGGGGAGAGTGGCCGTGAGGAATGGCGCGCGGGGATGCGCGCGCTTGCCGCCATCCCGCATGTCGCGGTCAAGATCTCCGGCATCGGCTTCGCCTTCCGCCCGTGGACGATCGGGCAGATGCGCAGCTATGTGCTCGAGACGATCGAGCTGTTCGGCACCGATCGCGCGATGTTCGCCAGCGATTTCCCGACCGACAAATTGTTCGGCGGGTTCGACCAGCATCTCGATGCCTATAACGCCATCGTCGCCGATTTCAGCGACGATGAGCGCCGCGCCTTGTTCGCGGGCAACGCCAATCGACTATACCGCCTCGGCCTGCCCCTCTGACCATGCGCATCGTCGATCTGCGCGCCGACTATACGATCGACCTGCTCGGTATCGATGTCGAGCGTCCGCGTTTGTCGTGGCGGATCGAAGGCGATTGACTAGGCATGCGCCAGGCAAGCTATGCAAGGCGGCGCAGCCGGGTAAAGGACTATTTCGTCGTCTTGCGCTTGCGCGGCGCGCTCGCGCGCTCGAGCCGGTCGAGACCATGGGTGATGATCGCACGCATCGCCTGCGCCGCACCGGCGCCGTCGCCCGCCTCGATCAAATCGACGATGCGGCTATGGCCCTGCACACTCTCTTCGTGCACCTCCGCCTCCCGCACTGGCGAACTCAGTCGGAACGACGCGAGCAAAGCAGTTTCGATCACTGCCGCGAGCGATCGCATCAGCACGTTGCCGGACGCGTAACCGACCGCTTTGTGGAAATCGAGATCGGCATGGGCGAAGTCGCTCGCGCTGCTCGTCGCTTCCGCCATACGGCCGAGGCAGCCGCGCAGGATCGCTATATCTTCCGGCGTCGCCTGTTGGGCCGCGGCTTCGGCCGCCGCGGGCTCGATCGCCATGCGGATCGCGGCGACGTCGCGGATGAAATCCACATCCAGTCCCTGGGCGACCTTCCATGCCAGGATGTCGGCGTCGAAAAAGTTCCAATGTACGCTGTCGAGCACGGTGGTGCCGACACGCGTCCGCGCAACGATCAGGCCCTTAGCCGTCAGGGTCTTGAACGCTTCGCGCAAGACGGTGCGCGACACGCCGAAACGCGCGAGCATTTCGGCTTCGGACGGCAATTTCGAACCGGGCGCGAAGACACCCGACAGAATGTCGCTGCCGATCGAGCGTGCGACCTGGTCCGCGTTCGACAAGGTCGCGTCGGCGACCCTTCCGAAATCAGGACGGGATTGCATCGTCATTGGTCTCCTCCGATCGCCCGGTGCCGGAAATCCGATCGGGATCGTAAACAGTATGACAATAAGGGCGGGAACTCGATGGGCGCAAGCGGCAGCCGCATGGCGTCCGGATGCCTTTGAAAGGATGCCGAAGCTGGGCCCCGGCCTTGGCCGGGCTGAAGTTGGCTTTTCTGCCGAGCGCTAGATCGTCCACCCGCCGTCGATGATCTGCACCTGCCCGGTCGTGTAGGTCGCCCCCGCGAGATAAACGACCAAATCGGCGATCTCCTCCGGCGCGCCGATTCGGCCGATCGGCTGGCGCGCAATGAACGCGGCACGCGCCCCGTCATAATCGCCACCGGCCGACAGACGATCGTGCAACGACGGTGTCTCGACCGTTCCTGGACAGATCGCGGTGACGCGAATGTTGTTGCCGACGAAATCGGCCGCGATCGACTTGGTCAGCCCGACCACCGCTGCCTTGGTCACGGTATAGGCGAAGCGGTTGGGTACGCCCTTCACGCTCGACGCCACCGACGACATGTTGATGATCGCGCCGCCGCCGCGCTCGACCATGCCGGGCAGAACCGCCTGGCAGGTCCGCGTCATCGCGACGACGTTGAGCCGCCACGCGAAATCGAGATCGGCGTCGCTCGTATCGAGCACTGTTCCGCCGTGGACGACGCCTGCGCAATTGAACAGGATGTCGATCGTCTCGTCGCCAAGCGCCGCGACCGCTTCGGGGTCGAGTACGTCGAGCCGGCGCGTCTCGATCCGCTCGCCGGCCAAGCCCTCCAGCCCCGCTTCGTTGACGTCGGTCGCAATGACACGCGCGCCGGCCGCGGCAAGTGCCAGCACCGAAGCGCGTCCGATGCCTTGAGCAGCGGCGGTGACGAGGGCGGTCTTTCCGGTCAGGTCGATCAAGTCTTGGTCCTCAGGGCTGGGATTGGAGTTTCGGGCGTAGGGGCTGCCCTATAACAGGGTTCGACCAACGCCATAGTGGGCGAAGCGTCATCGACGCGGATCGCAAGCGCGCCACCTTCGCCCACGGCGAAACGTCGGTCATGGGCGGGCCCGACGACCGGACCGGATATAGCGATATTAAAAGAGCGCCGAACGGGTTGAAGCTGCGCGTCAAGCCGGCTAAATATGTCTGAGTTATTGGAGACATTCCTTGATAGACGGTTCCATGCTGATCGGTGCGGAAGCGCGCCAGTCCGATACCCGCTTCACCTCGGTCGATCCGGCGACCGGTAAGGCTCTGCAGCCCGATTTCTCCTCTGCCGGAGCCGAGGCGGTGGACGCGGCCTGCGCGCTGGCCGAGGCAGCCTTTCCCGCCTATTCGGCGATCACACCCGAGAAGCGCGGTGCGTTCCTCGATGCCGTAGCGCAGGCGATCCTCGACATCGGCGATGAGCTGATCATGCGCGCGATGCAGGAGAGCGGCCTGCCCCGCGCCCGGCTCGAAGGCGAGCGCGCGCGGACCGTCGGACAGCTTCGCCTGTTCGCGTCCGTCGTTCGCCAAGGCGATTGGCTTGACGCTACGATCGATCCGGCTCTTCCAGACCGCCAGCCGCTGCCGCGCCCCGATCTTCGGCGGATGAACCTGCCGCTGGGGCCGGTTGCCGTATTCGGCGCGTCGAATTTCCCGCTCGCCTTTTCGGTTGCCGGCGGCGACACCGCCTCGGCACTGGCGGCAGGGTGTCCGGTAGTGGTCAAGGGCCATCCCGCGCATCCCGGCACCGGCGAACTGGTGGCACGCGCGATCGCCAAGGCGGTGGCGTCTAGCGGCCTGCCGGCGGGCGTTTTCTCTTACCTCCCAGGCGAGACCAACGCGCTCGGTGGGGCACTGGTCGCGGATCCGCGGATCAAGGCGGTCGGCTTCACCGGATCGCGCGGCGGCGGGCTCGCGCTGGTGCGAATCGCGGCGGCACGCGCCGAGCCGATCCCCGTTTATGCCGAGATGTCGAGCATCAATCCCGTCATCCTGTTCCCCGCCGCGCTCGCCGCGCGCGGGCCGGCGCTGGCCGAGTCGTTCGTTGCCTCGCTGACGATGGGTGCAGGGCAATTCTGCACCAACCCCGGATTGGTCATCGGGCTCGCCGGCCCCGACCTCGACGCATTCGTCGCGGCGGCCGGTCAGGCGCTCCAGGGCACCGGATCCGCGACCATGCTGACCCCGGGCATCCACGCCGCGTTCGAGAAAGGTGTCGGCGCGCTCGCCGGACATGACGCTGTCCGCACGGTCGCGCGCGGTGGAACGGGTGACGGGGCAAACCAGGCAGTCGGCGCGCTGTTCGAGACGAGCGCCGAGCAGTTCCTCGCCGATTCGGCGCTGGGCAACGAGGTGTTCGGTTCGTCCTCGATCGTCGTGCGCTGCCGCGACGCTGCCGAGCTGGCGAAAGTCGTCGCCGGGCTCGAAGGACAATTGACCGCGACGATCCAGATCGATCCCGCCGACGAATCCGCAGCGGCGGAAATCCTGCCGCTGCTGGCCCGCCGGGTCGGCCGCATCCTGGCCAATGGCTGGCCGACCGGAGTGGAGGTCGCCCATGCCATGGTCCATGGCGGGCCCTTCCCCGCGACCAGCGACAGCCGCACCACCTCGGTCGGCAGCAAGGCGATCGAGCGTTTCCTGCGTCCGGTCTGTTTCCAGAATCTGCCGGCCAGCTTGATCCCCGCCGCGATCGGCGACGCGAATGCGTGGGGGATCGCCCGCCGCATCGACGGCCAGCGCGAGGAGTCGCCCAAATGATCCGGTCCCTCATCCAATTCGACGATGGTGCGCGCGGCGTTGCCGCAATGGGTGACGACGGGGCGCGACGGGTGACTGGCGCGACGACAACGCTGGCGCTTGCGACCGAAGCAATGGCGGCCGACGTCTCGCTCGCCCACCTCGCCGCCGCGCGGCTCGGGGAGGCGATCGATCTTGGCGGCGTCACTTTGCTCTGCCCGATCGACCATTCCGACCCTGCACACCTGCTGGTCAGTGGTACCGGCCTCACCCATCTCGGCTCGGCCGAGGGACGCGACCAGATGCACCGCGCCGCGATCGAGAACCCGGCACCGACCGATTCGATGAAGATGTTCCTGATGGGGGTGGAAGGCGGCAAGCCCGAGACCGGCTCGATCGGCGTCCAGCCCGAATGGTTCTACAAGGGCGACGGTGCAATCCTGGCCGCGCCCGACGCGCCGCTCGCCATGCCCGATTTCGCGCTCGACGGCGGCGAGGAGCCCGAGATCGCCGGCATCTATCTGATCGCGCCCGACGGCACGCCCGTCAGGATCGGCTTCGCGCTGGGCAACGAATTCTCCGACCATGTCACCGAGCGCGGCAATTATCTGTGGCTCGCGCATTCGAAGTTGCGCGCTGCCGCGCTCGGCCCAGAATTGCTGCTCGGCGAGCTGCCCCAAGATGTGCGCGGCACTAGCCGCATCCTGCGCGACGGCGCGGTGATCTGGGAGAAGCCGTTCGTCTCAGGCGAGGCGAACATGTCGCACAGCATCGCTAATCTCGAGCACCACCATTTCAAATATGCCGGTTTTCGTCGCCCTGGCGATCTGCACGTCCACTTCTTCGGCACTGCGACCCTGTCGTTCAGCGACGGGGTGAAGACGGAGCCGGGCGACGTGTTCGAGGTCGAAGCACCGCCCTTCACGCTGCCGGCGCGCAACCCGCTCGCGCAGGAGGACCCAATTCCGGTGGCGGTGCGCAGCTTGTGAGCATTGTCACCGGGGTCGCGACCGCATAGGCTGGCACGGTCGATGGATGACGACCGTCCCCCTCCCGCGCCACGCATCCATGGTACGATCGCGCGCAAGCTCGGTATCGAGATCGTCGGCGGTATCCGCAGGCCTGGCGACATATTGGACGGCGAGATCGAGGCGAGCGAGGAGCTCGGCATCTCGCGCACCGCTTATCGCGAGGCGATCCGTATCCTGGCCGCTAAGGGACTGGTCGAAAGCCGGCCCAAGGCGGGGACGCGAATCACGCCACGCAACCGCTGGAACCTGCTCGATCCCGATATCCTGGCCTGGACGTTCGAGGGCGAACCCGACCCCCAGTTCATCGTCGACCTGTTCGAATTGCGCGAAGTGATCGAGCCCGCCGCCGCGGCGTTCGCGGCGCAACGGCGCAGCGACCGGGATCTGGCCGAAATGGCCGAGGCGCTCGACGGCATGCAGGCATTCGGCCTGGCCGACGAGCGCGGACGCGCGGCCGACCAGCGTTTCCACCGCGCCATCCTGGCCGCCGCGGGCAACGAGCCGCTGACCGCGCTTGCCAGCACGGTCGGCGCTGCAGTGAGCTGGACCACCAAGTTCAAGCAGCGCCGCCGCAGCTTGCCGCGTGACCCGCTCCCCGACCACCGCCTCGTCCATGCCGCGATCGCGGCGAAGGATGCCGATGGCGCGCGGCGCGCGATGACCGACCTGCTGCGACTAGCGCTGACGGATATGGATTTGCCGGGGAGGCAATGAAGTCCTTCGCCCCTCCCGCACCAAGCGGAAGGGGATCGATCCGTCAGTGATTGTCGCGCGGCAGGCCCTTGGTCTGGGCGATGCGCTGATAGGCCTCCGCCCCTTCCAGGATCGCGCCGCTGCCGAGCTGGCCCACTACCGCGCGTTGGATCTCCTGCCACGGAGTCTGCGATGCGGGATAGCGATAGCCGCCTGCCGCCTCCAATGCGCGCCGGCGCTCGGCAAGCTCGGCCTCGTCGATCAACACGTCGGCGGTGCCGCGCCTGAGGTCGATGCGCACGCGATCGCCGGTCTGGAGCAACGCCAGCGCACCGCCCGCCGCGGCCTCTGGCGAGGCATTGAGGATCGAGGGGCTGCCGCTAGTGCCGGATTGGCGGCCGTCGCCGATGCACGGCAAGGCATGGACTCCGTCAAGGATCAGGTGCGCGGGCGGACGCATGTTCACCACCTCGGCCGCGCCGGGATAGCCGATCGGCCCGGCCCCGCGCATCACCAGCAGGGTCCCGGACGTGATGTTGGACGCGGGATCGTCGATCCGCGCGTGATAATCCTCCGGCCCGTCGAACACCACGACCGGGCCCTCGAACGCTTCGGGATCGTTGGGGTCTGACAGATAGCGCTCGCGGAATTCGGGCGAGATCACGCTGGTCTTCATGATCGCGCTGTCGAACAGATTGCCCGACAGGACGACGAAGCCGGCGTCCCGCATCAGCGGATCGTCGAACCGACGGATGACCTTCTCGTCCTCGATCGAGGCGTCGCGGCAATTGTCGCCGATGGTGCGGCCATTGGCGGTCATCGCGTCTTCTGCGATCAAGCCATGCTGGATCAATTGCGCGACCACCGCGGGGACACCGCCCGCACGATAATAGTCTTCTCCCAGATACTCGCCGGCGGGCTGGAGATTGACCAGCAGCGGGATGGCATGGCCATGGTCCTGCCAGGTCTTGAGCGGCACATCGACGCCGATATGGCGCGCGATCGCCGTCAAATGGATCGGCGCGTTGGTCGATCCGCCGATCGCGGAATTGACCGCGATGGCGTTGAGGAAAGCCTCTTTGGTGAGGATGTCCGACGGCTTGAGATCCTCCGCGACCATCTCGACGACACGCTTGCCGGTGCGATAGGCAACTTCCTGGCGGTCGCGATACGGCGCCGGGATTGCCGCCGATCCGGGCAGCGCCATGCCGAGCGCCTCGGCCAGCGAGTTCATCGTCGTCGCCGTGCCCATCGTGTTGCAATAACCGGTCGAGGGCGCCGATGAGGCAACGAGGCGGATGAACTCGGCATCGTCGATCTCGCCTGCCGCGAGCAGCTGCCGCGCCTTCCAGACGATCGTGCCCGACCCGGTACGCTCGCCCTTGTGCCAGCCATTGAGCATCGGCCCGACCGACAAGGCGATCGCCGGGATGTTCACCGTCGCCGCCGCCATCAGACAAGCGGGCGTCGTCTTGTCGCAGCCGATCGTCAGGACCACGCCGTCGATCGGATAGCCGTAAAGCGTCTCCACCAGACTGAGATAGGACAGGTTGCGGTCGAGCCCGGCGGTGGGGCGCTTGCCCGTTTCCTGGATCGGGTGAACCGGGAATTCGAGCGCGATGCCGCCCGCCTCGCGAATCCCTTCGCGCACGCGCTCGGCGAGCACGAGATGATGGCGGTTGCAGGGGCTGAGGTCGGATCCGGTCTGCGCGATGCCGATGATCGGCTTGCCCGATTGCAACTCCTCGAGACTGAGGCCGAAATTCAGGTACCGCTCGAGATACAGCGCGGTCATGTCGACATTGTCGGGATTGTCGAACCAGGCGCGGCTGCGGAGCTTGGGCGTGTTGTCGGAGGGCATTCAGGGCTCCACGGGAAATTGGACGAGGCGTGAGGCGGCAACGAATTTCATGAATCTCAATACATTATGCATGCCGCCCCTCCTTTCGATGCCGACCGGATTGACCGCGGCACCAGCGATATATAATCAGACAATTAGCCAAGGCACAAGCTTTGCGGTCGTACGAAGGAAGAGGAAGATGGCAGGTCCCGCGGCAACTACCCCGCGTCAGCAGGTCGAAATGCAGGCCGGCGGCAGATACGGGCCGGCGCTCGCCTTGCTCGCCAGCCTGTTCTTCATGTGGGGGTTCATCACGGTCATCAACAACACGTTGCTGCCGCACCTGAAGAGCGTCTTCGAGCTCAATTACCTGCAGACCACCCTGATCGAATCGACCTGGTTCGTCGGCTATCTCGTCGCCTCGATTCCCGCGGCCAAGCTGATCGAGCGGATCGGCTATCAAAAGGCGCTGACGGTCGGGCTCGCGGTGATGACATTGGGGTCGCTGGGGATGATCCTGGCGGCCAGTCTGCCTTCTTATGGTGTCACGCTCGCCTCCCTGTTCATCGTGTCGTGCGGAATCGCGTTGCTCCAGGTCGCCGCCAATCCTTACGTCGCGGTGATCGGCTCGCCCCAGACCGCGGAGTCGCGGCTCACCCTGGTCCAGGCGTTCAACACCACCGGCGACGTGCTGGCGATCGTGTTCGGCCGTTATCTGATCCTCGCCCGCACCACCGCCGGCACTTCGGCCGAGGGTGTCCAGCTGAGCCACGCCCAGCGCATGGCCGACGCGCAGGCGACCGAATTGCCGTATCTGATCGTCGCGATCGTGCTAGCGGTGCTGACCGTCGTCATCGCCCGCGCCAAGCTGCCCGCGCTGGGCTCCGCGACGCAGCGCGCCAATGCCGAGGAGCGCAAGCATCTGTCGCTGTGGAAGCACCGCAACCTGATCCTCGGCTGCGGCGCGATCTTCCTCTATGTGCTGGCGGAAATCGGCGTCGGCAATCTGTTCATCAACTTCGCCTCGCAACCCCAGATCGCCAACATCACGCACGAGCAGGCCGCCTTCTACCTAACCTTCGTGTGGGGCGGGATGATGGTCGGCCGCTTCGCCGGCGCGTGGATCATGCGCTATTTCGCGCCGGAGAAGGTGCTCGCGGTGTTCGCGGTCGGCGCCCTGGTGTCGGCGCTCATCGCCACCTTCGTGGCCGGCCCGATGGCGATGTACGCGCTGATCGCCGTCGGCCTGTTCCACTCGATCATGTTCCCGACGATCTTCGCACTTGCGATCCGCGGCCTCGGGCCGCTGACCGAAGAGGGATCGGGATTGCTGATCATGTCGATCGCCGGCGGTGCGTTGGTGTTCATCCAGGGCAGCGTCGCAGACAATTTCGGAATCCAGCTCGCCTTCATCGTCACGGCGTTGTGCGAGATGTACGTCCTGTATTACGCGCTATGGGGCTGCAAGGTGACCAACCGGGCCTGAGGGGCCGGGCAGCGTCAGCAGCCCTTCCCCTCCGCGCGCGCGGCCCAGCGGATCGCGCCGCTGATCATCTTCTGGTGGAGCGGTTCCGAATAGGTCTCCGCCTTGTGGCCGAGTGCCGAGAAGAACACCCGCCCGCGACCGACGCAGCGCGTCCAGATGATCGGATGGAGCTTGCCCATCCGCACGCGCTCGGGGAACGGATCGTAGCTGCTTTCGTCGAGCGTCGCGAGGATGTGCGTATCGTTGCCGGTCGGCACCCGATCGAACGAATACCATTCCTCGGTCCGCACCCATTTCGCCGGCAGGTCGCGTGTCGCCGGATTGCTGCGGTCGATCACGTCGATCGTTCCCTGCTGGAACTGCTTGGGATGCCCGGTATGACCGATGAACTGCGCGCCGATCAACGTGGTCGGATACCAGTTCCAGTCATATTGCGGGTCGCCGCCGGCACCGTGGAGCAGCACCACGCCACCGCCCTTTTCAACCCATGTCTTGAACGCCGCACGCTGATTGTCGTCGAAGATCGTCCCGCTGGTGCTGCTGAGCACGACCACGGCGAAACGCGCGAGGTCGCGCGGATTCATCACGGCGGCATTCTCGGTCTCGAACACGTCGCGATGCTGTTTGCGGACAAGCTCGACGAGCACCGTCTTAGCGGCAGCGATCTGATCTGGATCGCGAAAGCCGTTGGTCTTGGAGAGCACCAGCACCGCGCCTTTGCGCATTGCCGGGATCGCCGGCGGGACAGTGTCCATGACCGGCGTCGGCCAGTTGCGCGGATCGCGCACCCACGTCGCGACGGGCGCCGGAGTCGTCGCCTGGAGCGCGATCGCGATCACCAGCGCAGCACGTAACATCATCGCCTCACTCCCCCGTTTTTTCCGGTCGTCCGCGGACGATCACCACTCGAACGCATCGCCAGTCGCACGTTCCGCGATCAGGAACGCGTCCGCGACGAGTTGAAGCGGCCGCAAATCGACATCGCTTTTCCCCGTCGCGACCAGCTCCGCGAAGCGTCGATAGAGACCAGGATATTCCGCGTCCGCCGCGTTGCGCGGTTGCTCGCCGGGCAGACGCAGGATCGAACCGCCCATCGACAGCACCAACGTGCCGGCATCGGTATCGACCTCGATGTCCCAGGTCTGTGGACCGGTCTGCAGGAAATCGAATTCGGCCGACACCGGTACGGCGCCCGCCAACATTCCGAGCGTCGCCTTGAGCGGCCCCTGCCGGCCGGCAGGCACGGTAATCGTCGCGGTGTCCACTCGCCAGGGTTCGGGCAGGATCCTGGTCGCGATCGAGAGAGCGTTGATGCCGGGATCGAACACGCCGAACCCACCTGCCTCCAGGATCCAATCCTGCCCCGGATGCCAGCGGCGAATGTCCTCGCGCCACGCGATCCGGACCGCATCGATCCGCCGCCCGGCGAGCCAGGCGCGCGCCGGCTCAACGCCGGCGGCTTCGCGCGAATGCCACGTGGCGAACAGCACCACGCCTTTTGCTTGCGCCATATCGGCCAGCGCCACCGCCTCCGATAGGGTCGCCGCCGGCGGCTTCTCCATCATGACATGCAGTCCCGCCTCGATCGCCGCGGCCGCCTGATCGAAGCGGCCGCGCGGTGGCGTGCAAAGCGATACGGCGTCGAGCGCGATGTCACCGCCGAGCATCGCCTCGATCGTCGGAAAGTTGGCGACGTCATCGAGCGTGGCGTTGCGGCTAGCGATCGCGACAAGATCGTAGTCCGCGTTCTCGGCAAGCGCCGGCAGATGCTGATCCCGCGCGATCTTGCCGAGACCTACCAATCCGATCCGCAGCTTCGTCATGCCCGCTCCGTGTCCAAATAAATACTCATACATATTCCTACCGGCCGGCTGTGCTGCTAGCAACCGCATATCAGCAAGGAGTGGATATGGGCCGCCGGCGGGCGCGTACCGCGGGAGGATCGGCGCCCAGTGCTTAGGAGAACCGCGTGCACATCCGCATCCTCGTCTATCTGGTCGTCACGCTTCTGGTCCCAATGACCGCGCATTCGCGCGAGGAGCCGGATGTTTGCGCCGCGGTGCCCGCGATGCCGCCGGAAGTGAAGGCCTTTCAGGGTGCCGCGGACGCCGCCCGCGCCGCCGGACGCAAACCGTATTTACCCGCTCCCACGGTGAGCGCCGCTTATGTCACCTAGCATCAAAAGCTGTTGGCGGTCGATTACCCCGGTGTCTGCCGATACCGAACGCCAACGCCGCTCTGCCGCCCGAGACGAAGCGCCGCATCGTCTTCTTCGGCGACTCGATCACCGAACGATGGATGACGCTGCGCCCGGGCTTCTTTGCCGGTGATCGGGTGGATCGCGGCCCATTGGGTCAGGGCGAATTTCTAGACAATGCGGTGTTCAGAGCGCTGGCGGAGAAGCACGACCGTACCGTCGCGCAGATCATCCTGCGCTGGCATGTGCAGAACGATCTGATCGTCATCCCCAAGACCGTCAACGAGGATCGCATGCGCGAGAATCTCGACATCCTGACCTTCACGCTCGACGCCGATGACCTGGCGAAGATAGCGACCCTCGACGACCCCGTAGGGCGAATGGGACCCGACCCGCTGACGTTTGAGTGACCCTGCCGGCCGGCTCCGCCGATCGGTGGAAGGCGAACCCCCGCGCTCATCGCCTCGGTCGGCAGCAGTCTTTCGCTCTGATTATCCGCGTCGTCCGGCGGCTTCCAGAATGAGCCGGGTAATCATCCCCGGATGAGAGATCAACGAGAGGTGGCTTGCCTTGAGTTCGATGGTCTTCGCCCCCATGCGCTTGGCCATGAAGCGCTCTAGATCGGGGTTGATCGTCCGGTCCTCCGTCGAAACGGCATAGAAGCTCGGTTTCGACCGCCAGGCCGCGTGCGTGGTCGTTCCTGTCAGCAGGGCTTTTTGGAACGGTTGCTGGACAGCATAGAGGATTCTGGCCTTTTCCTTCGGCAGATCGCCCGCGAAATCGCGCAGGAACGCCGTTTCGCTGAGACGCCCTTCATCGCCGTCATAGACGATCCCGGCGGATGCCGGGGGCGTCGGAAACGTCTTCGCCAAGGCCGTATAGTCCTCACCGGCGTCCGGCGCCCGCGCCGCCACATAGACAAGTGCCGAGACGTTCGGATGAACGCCGGCCTCTGTGACGATCATTCCTGAGAATGAATGTCCAACCAGCACAGTCGGGCCGTCCTGCCGGTCCAGCACGCGCTGCGCCGATGCGACTGCTTCAGGCAGCGTCGTCAGGGGATTCTGCACGGACGTGGCGTTGAGCCCAGCCGCCTGCAAACGCGCGATCACCTCGGACCAGCAGGAGCCGTCGGCGAATAATCCATGCACGAGGACGACACTGCGCGCCTTCATCGGGGCCGGAATCGCTGCCACCCCGCGGGTGGCAGCCAGCGAGGCGGCAGCACCGGCAGCCAAACCGGCAGAGAAAGTTCGCCTGTTCATCATGTCGGTTACTCCTTCACGACCGGCGTTGGTGGACCGCAGGAGGGCGATGCGAGACGATCGCCGTCGCTCGAATGAAATCGACTATACCGTCGCCGGAACCGTCAGCAAACTGCTGCTATTGAATTAGCTGGGTGAACTCCCGCCCTCGGGCCAAGGAATTTACAGAGACAATCGATAAGGGATCCGCGTCCCGAAGTGCGGGTCGATGGGGTCGGCGTTCGCGAGGCTCCCGGCGAGGTACGACCATGACGTTCACATTTCTTTGCCGAGGCGGACCTCGCCTGCAGGCCGGCGATCCAGCAAGCGCCATCGGCCTTTTGGCGATCGGCGCCGGCCGGACCCCGCTCACATCGTCCCTTCCTTGCGCATTCGGGCGCTGAGCGCGCGTTCTGCGGCGCGGGCATAGGCGCGGCAAGCTCCGGGCGCGGTTTGAAATCTTTCCTTGGCGCCGTACTGGTCGGCATGCGCCGTGATGAGAATATCGCAGCGCATCGCTGACATCGCCGCATAGCTGCGGTGAAAGCCTGCAACCAGGGGGCGGCTGGAAGGCGAGGTGAAGCGGTAGCCGTCCGCCGAAACCGGATTGAGGCTCGAGGCGAAAACGACCGACTTGCACTGCCGCGCCTGGCACGAACGCCAGGTCCAGCTCATACTGCCCATCGTATGGCCCGGCGTGGCGCGCGCGGTAACGACAGTGTTGCCGAGCCGCAGTGTTTCGCCATCGCGAATGACCCGCACTGCGGACACCGCAGGAAAGCGGCTGTCATAGTCGCGCTGTGGATCGTCGTCGGCGAGGTGCCCGGATCGCAGACCTTCTGCTCCCCGCGGGCTCGCGACGACCGTCGCTCCGGTATCGCGAGCTAGCGCCGCGATACCGCCGGCATGATCGAAATGCGGCTCGGTGCTGAGGATGTATTTGATGTCGCGAGGACGGAAGCCGAGCGTCGCGACATTGGCGAGGATCGTCGGCTCGGCCTGTGGCAACGCGCCATCGATGAGGATCAGGCCATCGCCGGTATCGATCAATGCGACGCTGAGCCCGCCAAAGCCCACAAGATAGCTATTGCCGAAAATGCGGACGGGAGGACGAGGAGCCAGCCATTCCGCCGCCCGTTCCGGGGCGATCGGGCGAGTCAGCGGATCGTCGCGATCGGCCGCGGCGGCGGTTCCCACGAGAGCAATAGCAACGATAACGGCGAGTTTGGCGAGCATGTCCTGTTCTCCTTCGCCGCCGTGATGCCGCCGGGCGGGACGAACGACAAAGCATCTTCTCTGGACAGAGCCATGAGGTGAATTCATGATCAGGCATGGATCGCGCCCGACTTCCGCTCAATGCCTTGCGAGCGTTCGAGGCAGCGGCACGCCATCTCAATTTTACACGCGCCGCGATCGAATTGTGCGTCAGCCAGGGAGCGGTCAGCCATCAGGTCGCGCAGCTCGAACGTCGACTGGGGACGCGTCTGTTCGATCGGCTGCCACGCGGATTGGCGCTGACCGACGACGGCCACGCATTGGTGCCTGTGCTGGCAGAGACGTTCGATCGGATCGGAGCGACGCTCGATCGTTATGCCGATGGAGGTTTCCGGGACGCGCTGAGCATCGGCGTCGTCGGCACGTTCGCGACGGGTTGGCTGCTCGAAAGGCTGGACGGCTTCGCGGCGGCGCATCCGCACATCGAACTCCGCGTGTCGATCAACAACAATCGGGTCGATCTTGCCGGCGAAGCGCTCGACTATGCGATCCGGTTCGGCGACGGCGCCTGGCATGGAACGCATGCCGAGCCGCTGCTCGAGGCGCCACTGACCCCGTTATGCTCGCCCGCCGTGGCGCAGCGATTGCAAGTGCCGGCCGACCTCACCCGCGAACGACTGCTGCGATCCTATCGCGCCAGCGAATGGACCCGATGGTTCGAGGCTGCAGGCACCACGCCACCCACGCTGCGCGGTCCTCTGTTCGACAGCTCCGCGCTCATGGTCGGCGCGGCAATGACCGGCCTGGGCATCGCCCTTGCGCCGAGGACCATGTTCGCCCGAGAGATGGCTACGGACCGTCTCGTCCAGCCTTTCGCTGTCGAGGTCGATGCCGGTCGCTATTGGCTCACGCGGTTATTGTCCCGCAAGAGCCGAGCGGCCACGCGGATTTTTCGTGATTGGCTATTGGACGAAGTCGCGACGTAATCCGGCGTAGTTTTGGCAAGGCCAGAATGGTCAACTCATTCCCACTCGATCGTCCCAGGTGGCTTTGAGGTATAATCGTAGGTGACTCGATTTATGCCTCTGACTTCATTAATAATTCTCGTCGCCACGCGCGACAGGAACTCGCCGGTGAAGTGATAGGCGTCTGCCGTCATGCCGTCGACCGAAGTCACCGCGCGCAAGGCCAGTACGTTGTCATAGGTGCGGCCGTCGCCCATCACGCCGACCGAGCGCACCGGGAGCAGCACCGCGAACGCCTGCCAGATCGCATCGTAGAGGCCGGCATTGCGGATCTCCTCGAGATAGATCGCATCGGCCTTGCGCAGGATGTCGCAGCGTTCCTTGCTCACTTCGCCGGGGATACGGATGGCGAGGCCGGGTCCGGGGAACGGATGGCGGCCGACGAAAATGTCGGGCAGGCCGAGTTCGCGGCCGAGCGCGCGAACCTCGTCCTTGAACAATTCGCGCAGCGGTTCGACCAGTTTCATGTCCATCCGCTCGGGCAGGCCGCCGACATTGTGGTGGCTCTTGATCGTCACCGACGGGCCGCCGGTGAACGACACGCTTTCGATCACGTCGGGATAAAGCGTGCCTTGCGCCAGGAAATCGGCGCCGCCGATCTTCCTCGCTTCGTCCTCGAACACATCGATGAACGTCTTGCCGATGAACTTGCGCTTCGCTTCGGGGTCGGTGACGCCCGCCAGCCCGTTCAGGAACAGCGTCTCGGCGTTCACATGGACGAGCGGGATGTTGTAATGGCCGCGGAACAGGCTGACGACCTGATCAGCCTCGCCCGCGCGCATCAGGCCGTGATCGACGAACACGCAGGTCAGCTGATGCCCGATCGCCTCGTGGATCAGCACCGCGGCGACCGCGCTGTCGACGCCGCCCGACAGGCCGCAGATCACCCGCTTGTCGCCAACCTGCGCGCGGATCTCGGCGATCTTGGCGGCGCGGAATTCGGCCATCGTCCAGTCGCCGGTCAGCCCGCAGACATGGCGCGCGAAATTGGCGATCAGTTTTGCGCCGTCGGGCGTGTGGACGACTTCCGGATGGAATTGCATCGCGTAATAGCGGCGGGTGTCGTCGGCGATCACCGCGAACGGCGCGCCGGCGCTGGCCGCTACGGGGCGAAAGCCGGGGGCGAGCGCGGTGACCTTGTCGCCATGGCTCATCCACACCTGGTGCGTCTCGCCTTCGCTCCACAGCCCGTCGAACAGCTCGCAGCCATCGTCGATCTCGATAAAGGCGCGGCCGAACTCGCCGCTGTCGCCCAGCTCCACCGTGCCGCCGAGTTGATGCATCAGCACCTGTTGGCCGTAACAGATGCCCATGATCGGCAATCCGCTGTCGAGGATCGATTGCGGCACACGCGGACTATCGTCGTCCAATACGCTCGCCGGACTGCCCGACAGGATGACACCCCGAGGCTTCATCCGCGTGAAGGCGTCCGCGGCGGACTGGAAGGGAGCGATTTCCGAATAGACGCCCGCCTCTCGCACGCGGCGTGCGATGAGCTGCGTCACCTGGCTGCCGAAATCTACGATGAGGATCGAGTCGCTGTGCTGGGTCATGGCGCCCGATAGCGACTGATCCCTTCGAGCGCCAGTTAGGGCGCCCTAAAACCGATCTTGCCCTTCCGTATAAATCCGGATGCAATTTCCGCTTCACAAAACTGCAGGAAATGTGTCATGATTCTGTAACATCGCGATCAAGCGGTGGTTTTGGAAGGATGCAGACATGATCAAGACGGTAATTCTCTCGTTGCTTGTCGCTGCGCCGCTGACGGCGGTTCCGGCAGCGGCGGCCTCGAATGACGGCCAGACCACGGCGCTCGTCACGGCACGCGACGCCGATGTCCGTTCGGCCGAAGCGCTTACCCGCGTCGCGCCCAAGGATGGCGGCGCCTATATCGAGCTGGCCCAGGCCTATCTGCGCGCGGACCGCACTGCGGATGCCGCTGCTGCCTATCGCCGTGCGCTCGTGCTCGACAACGAGATGATGGAAACCAAGACCGGCGATTCGATCTGGTCGCGCAATGTCGCGCGCGCCGCGCTGGTACGTTTCCCCCAGATGTCCTCGCGCTGATTTAGAGGGGCGCGGCCCGGCCTCCTATCGGGGACCGGGCCGCGGCATGAGCGGTGGAACGGCCTGCCGTCGTTCGACGATGCGGCAGGCGGTAGCTCAGCTGAAGGTCAGGCCCTCGAACTTGCCCGACCGCGTCCAGTCGTCGAGATACCGGAAGTAAGCGAAAGCCCCGAGCGGATAGCCGACCGCGAGCGCCGCCGCAGGGCCCGGATCCTTGCCCTCATTGTTATAATAACCAGGCGTGCAGTCGGGAGCGTTGCGCAATGTTCCCCCCGGCCCGGTCAGCAACAGATCGACCCAGGCCTCCTGCGCCTCCTGCGTCACCTCGACCTCTTTGGCGCCGACCTCTTCCGCGTGGCGAACGACCGCGGCAATCGCGCGCGCGGACTCGGTCAGATTGTGCGGAACGTTGGAGATCAGGTTCGCGCCCTGTGTCGGCGTGACCACGAACATGTTGGGGTAATCATGGACATGGATGCCGTGCTTCGAGCGCATACCCAGCGCCCAACTGTCGGTCAGTTTCACCCCGTCGCGCCCGATCACGTCGAAGCCGAGCAAGCTCTGCAAATTGGTCCCGACGTGGAAGCCGGATGCGTAGATGATGCAATCGACCTCGTAATGCTTGCCGGCGACGACGAAGCCGGTCTCATCGATCCGCTCGACTCCCTGCCCGTCGGTATCGATCAGGTGCGTGCCGGGCGTGTTGAACGCCTGGAGATAGGCATCGTGAAAGCAGGGGCGCTTGCATAGCTGGCGGTACCAGGCCTTCAGCTTCGCTGAGGTTTCCTTATCCTCGACGATCGCGTCGACGCGGTCGCGGATTTCCTCCATCTTCTCGAAGTCGGAATCCTCCCATACCGACATGATGTCGGCCAGGCTGCGCTTGTCGGGCGGGAGGGTCGCCACCCGGGCCTTGATCCGGCGCGAGAGATCGGTCCAGCCGTCCTGGACCCAATCCTCTTCGATCATGTTGCCCGGCGTCTGGTTGGCGGTGAAATTCTCCAGCCAGCGGCGTTGCCAGCCCGGCGTGGCGATGCTCGCGAACCAGTCGGGGTCGATCGGTACGTTGTTGCGAACGTCGACCGAGGATGGCGTGCGCTGGACGACGTAAAGTTCCTTGCATGCCCGCGCCAGGTGCGGGACTGCCTGGACTGATGTCGCGCCGGTGCCGATGATCGCGACGCGCTTGTCGGCGAGGCCGGTCATCAGTGCGCCTTTGGCGTCGCCGCCGGTATAGTCATAATCCCACCGGCTGGTGTGGAACGACTTGCCCTTGAAGCTGGTGAGGCCAAGAATGCCGGGCAATTTGGCGACGTGAAGCGGACCGGTGCCGATGCCGATATATTTGGCGGTGAAGCGATCGTCGCGGTCGGTGGTGATCACCCAGAGCGACCGCTCGCCGTCCCACGCGACCTCGCGGATCTGGGTGTGGAACAGCGCCTTGTCGTAGAGATGATATTGACGGCCGATCCGCTGGCATTGCTCGAGGATTTCCGGCCCATGCGCGTATTTCTCGGTCGGCATGTGCCCGGTCTCTTCGAGCAGCGGGATATAGATCATCGACGCCGTGTCGCATTGCGCGCCGGGATAGCGATTCCAATACCAGGTGCCGCCGAAATCGCCGCCCTTTTCGATGATGCGGAAGTCGCTGATCCCGGCCTCGGCGAGCCGCGCCCCCGTCACCAAGCCGGCAAATCCGCCGCCGACGAACGCGAAGGTCACGTGATCGGTGACCGGGTCGCGCTCGGTGAATGGCGTGTGCGGATCGGCGGCATAATGCGCCAGATTGCCCTCGAGGTTGAGATATTGGGCGTTGCCGTCATCGCGCAGGCGCTTGTCGCGCTCGGCGATATATTTCGCGAGCAGCGCCTTTTTGTCGATCGGCTTCTTGAGCGGGGTCTGGTCGTTCATGGCCATACCCTATCTTTGAAAAACGGTCCGGCGCAAGATACAAAGCGCCGGACCGTGAACCTCATTTAGTCGATCGGCTTCACATCGAGGCCAGTCCATTTGGCGATGAACGCCCAATCGATCGCGGTCTCGTCGATGATCTTGTCGGTCGGCTTGCCCGACCCGTGTCCGGCACGCGTCTCGATCCTCACCAGGTGCGGTTTCGGACCTAGGTCCATCGATTGGAGCATCGCTGTGTACTTGAAGGTATGCCCCGGCACGACGCGGTCATCGGTATCTGCCGTCGCCGCCAGGATCGCCGGATAGGGCTTGCCCCCGCGGATATTGTGATAGGGCGAATAGGCGTAGAGCGTTTTGAAATCGGCTTCCTTCGAGGGATAGCCGTAATCGTCGACCCAATAGCGCCCGGCGGTGAAGCGGTCGAAGCGCAGCATGTCCATCACCCCGACCTGGGGCAAAGCGGCAGCGAACAGATCGGGCCGCTGATTGACCACCGCGCCGATCAGCAGGCCGCCGTTCGAACCGCCCTGGATCGCGAGTTGATCCTTGCCGGTATAGCCCTTGGCTTTGAGATACTCGCCCGCGGCGATGAAATCGTCGAACACATTCTGCTTGTTGGCGAGCCGCCCGGCGTCGTGCCAGGCCTTGCCATATTCGCCGCCGCCACGGATGTTGGCGACCGCGAGCACCCCGCCCTGTTCGAGCCAGGCGACGCGCGTCGCCGAGAAGGCCGGGGTCATCGAGATGTTGAACCCGCCATAGGCATAGAGCAGCGTCGGCGCGGGGCCGGTCACGCCCTTCTTCCGGACGATGAACATCGGGACCGTGGTCTTGTCCTTCGACGGATAGAAGACTTGGCTGACCTCATAACCGGCGGGATCGAACGCGACCTTGGGCTGAGCCCAGACGCTCGTCTTCCCGGTCGCGACGTCATAGCGATAGATCGTCGTCGGCGTGGTGTAGCTGGTGAAAGTGAAGAAGGTCTCGGGATTGTCGGCCTCCCCGCCGAACCCGCCCGCCGCGCCGATCCCGGGCAGCGTCACCTTGCCGTCGGGCTTGCCGTCGAGCGTGAAGCGGCGGACCTCGCTCTTCACGTCGACCATATATTCGCCGATCAGCTTGCCGCCGATCAGGCTGGCGGTGTCGAGCACGGCCTTGTCCTGCGGGATGACCTCGACCTCGGGCGGGATCGCCGAGCGCGCGTAGAGGTTGGTCATTACCACCTTGTTGCGCGGCGCGTCCTTGTTGGTCAGCCAATAGAAATTGCCGCCCTGGTTACCGATCAGCCCCCACATATTGGCCATGCCGGTGAACAATTTCCGCGGCGTCGGGTTGGGCGCGGTCAGGTCAATGACGGTCACGTCGTTGCGGTTGTCGGTGCCCTCGGTCGTGTAGATGACCAGCCATTTACCGTCGTCGGTGACGCCCGCGCCATGACCCCATTTGGGATGATCGGGAGTCGCATAGACCAAGGCGTCGGCCGATTGCGGCGTGCCGAGCTTGTGGAAATAGACCGCCTGATTCTCATTGGTCGACTGGAACTTCTTGCCCTCGGGCGGCGCCGGGAAGCGCGAATAATAGAAACCCGATCCGTCCTTGGCCCAGGACAGGCCGGAGAATTTGACCCATTCGACATCATCGTCGAGCACCTTGCCGGTATCGACGTCGAGCACCTTGACCGTGCGCCAGTCGGTGCCGCCGTCCTGGATCGCATAGACCAGCTTCTTGCCGTCCTCGCTCGGCGCCCATTCGCCGAGCGCGGTGGCACCGTCCTTCGACCAGCCATTGGGGTCGATCAGCACCCTGCCCTGCCCGTCGACGCCATCGCGGACGAACAGCACGGCCTGGTTCTGAAGACCGCTATTGTGCAGGTAGAAATAGCGCCCGCCCTTGCGTTCGGGCTGGCCGAACCGCTCATAGTCGATCAGCTTCTTGAGACGTTCCTTGAACACATCACGCCCTGGAAGCGTCGCCAGATAGGCATCGGTGACCTTGTTTTCCGATTCGACCCAGGCAGCGACCTTGGGGTCGGTGCGGACGTCGTTTTCGAGCCAGCGATAAGGATCGGCGACCTTGACGCCGAATTGTTCGTCGACAGTGTCGCCACGCTCGGTGGCGGGATAGGTGATGGTGGTCATATCGGTTTTCGGGGAACTCGTCTGGGCAAGAGCGGGCGCGGCAAGCGCGATCAGGGTCAGCGGCAAGATATGGCGCATTCAGGGCTCCGCAAGCTAGCGTGGGGCATTCTGTGTATCAGGCGGCACACCGCGTTCAATGGCTGGAAATGGCGCCGTTTCGGACCCATAACGGCCTTTAGGTGTTGTCCGCCCTGTAACAAGGAGAAGAATAAATGATCCGCTCCCTCCCGATCGCTGCGATCATATTGTCGTCGATCGCACTCCCCGCGACTGCCCAGACCGTGTCCGAGCAACGCCGCTGGGAAGCCGCCCAGCGGCGCTATGACAACGAGACCGCGATCTACGACCGCGCGCGCGCCGACTACGAGGCCGCGCAGCGGCGCGACCGTCGTTACGGCTATAATAACGGGGGCTATAACGACCCGCGTTACAACGGCCCCAATGACGGCCAATATGCGACCGATTATGACGCCTCGCGTTATTATCGCGACGACCCGCGCTATCAGGAGCGCACGCTGAGCTCGAATGACCAGGTCTATCGTGGGTCTGACGGCCGTTATTATTGCAAGCGCTCCGACGGCACGACCGGGCTAATCATCGGCGGCGCCGCCGGTGGTATCGTCGGCAACGTCATCGACGGCGGCCGCAACCGCATCGCCGGCACGCTGATCGGCGGCGCGCTGGGCGCGATTCTGGGCAAGAAAGTCGATCAGTCGAACAGCGAGTATCGCTGCCGCTGAGCCGCACGGCGCTGAGTTAGCGCCGAGACGGCGCGAAATCCACATCCGCCACGTCGGAACTAGGAAGGCCGCACTCCCACAAGGGGTGCGGCCTTTTTCCTGTCCTCTCCATAAGCTCTTATCTGGCTATTGACAAAACAGGTCGACCGGTCTGTTTTGTCGGCAACAAATGAGAGGAAGCGAGGGAATGCCAGACACAGACGATCGGCCCAGGGAGCGCCGCGATGGGGTCGGCGACTTCGACTTCCTTCACGGCGCCTGGCGAGTGCGGCACCGGCAGCGCCGCGAGCGGCTGGCCGGTTGCGACGAATGGATCGAGTTCGGCGGCACGATGGAAGCCGGTCCGATCCTGGGCGGCCTGGGTAATTTCGACCGGAACGTGATCGACTTACCCGACCGACGTTACGAGGCCTCCACGTTACGGCTATTCCGTCCCGACACCAGGCAATGGTCGCTGCACTGGATCGACGGGCGCGATCCCAAGATAGATCCCCCGCTCTACGGCGCGTTCAAGGATGGCGTCGGCACGTTCTTCGGCGACGACAGTTTCCGTGGTCGGCCGATCCGGTTGCGCTTCCTCTGGGAGCGACCGACGCCGACCACCGCGCACTGGAACCAGGCTTTTTCGGCCGATGACGGCACGACCTGGGAAACCAACTGGATCATGGAGTTCAGCCGCGCATGAAACGCTTTCCTTTTCCGTCAGTCGCCGTTGCCGGCATTGCGGCGCTCGTCACCCCTATCCCTGGTATCGCTGCCGACGATGCGGCGCCGCATCCGGTCATCGAGTTGCGCCAGTACAAGATCGTACCCGGCAAGCGCGACACGATGATCGCGCTGTTCGAGCGCGAGTTCGTCGAAAGCCAGGAAAAGCTGGGGATGCGACTCGTCGGCCAGTTCCGCGACCGCGACGATCCTAATCGGTTCACCTGGATCCGTGCCTTCCCGTCGATGGAGGCGCGCGGCAAGGCGCTCAACGATTTCTATTTCGGACCGGTCTGGCAGGCGCATCGCGGCGAGGCCAACCCATTGCTGGACGACAATGACGACGTCCTGCTGCTGCGACCGGCTTGGCCCGGATCGGAGTTCGGCCCGCCAAGTGGGCAACGGCCATCACCCGGAGCGAGTGGCAAACCGGCTGGGCTGGTCGTGGCGACGATTGAATATCTGTGGAAGCAGCCCGATGAGGGATATGCCGCCTATTTCCGCGACACGCTGGCGCCCGCTTATCATAAGGCCGGGCTTCCAGTGCTGGCGGTTTATAGCCCCGAGAGCGAGCCCAATAATTTCCCGCGCCTCTACGTGCGGCAAAACGAACGGCTACTGGTGTGGTTCACGCGGGTCGCCAACCTCGCCGCCTATCAGGCCGCACAGCGCAAGTTACGCGCAACGGTGGTCTGGCGTGAGTCGCTTCGGTCGGCTTTAGCCAATTATCGCGAGCGCACCCCGCAAGTGCTCATGCTGTCGCCAACGCGCCGATCGCTGCTGCGATGACACAACAAAAAAAGGCCCCGCTTTCGCGAGGCCTTTTTTTGCTCGGTCGATGCCAATCAGGCGGCGACGTCGTAATCGTCATCCGTCATCACCGGGCCCGAATCCTGACCCTTGGCACTCACGTCGCGATCGACGAATTCGATGATCGCCATCGGCGAGGCGTCGGAGGCACGAATGCCAGCCTTGATCACGCGGGTATAGCCGCCGGCGCGCGAGGCGTAGCGCGGGCCGATCACGTCGAACAGCTTCACCAGCTGCGCGTCGTCGAGCAAGCGCGCATGCGCCAGACGACGATTGGACAAGCCACCCTTCTTGGCCAGCGTCACCAGCTTCTCGACGTACGGACGAAGTTCCTTCGCCTTGGCGACGGTAGTGGTGATCTGCTCGTGCTTGATGAGCGCGGCCGCCATGTTGCGGAACAGGGCGAGACGATGCGCGGAAGTACGCTGAAGCTTACGACCGCCAACCTTATGACGCATTGCTTATATTCCTTGTTCGTCCGGAAGCCGTGTCAGGCACTTCCGGCCAGGCGGTGAAAACGGGCCACCACCCAAAAACCCGATGCTTTCGCGAAGCGTGGGCAAAACCCGATCCTCACGCAAAAGTCAAGCCGCGTCCTGATGGGCGCGGCTTGAACTTTTCGGGAATGGGTCGGGTTTGGTTCCCGACCGCACCCGATTCCTTATTTCGCCTGCGGAGCCGGAACAGCCGCCGCAAGCTGGTCGGGGCGCAGTGCGCCCTCGCCCGGGCCCATATCGTCTGCATCGACCATCTTCAGCTTCTTGGTTTTCAGGAAGTCGTCGCGGGTCGAGGGACGGATGTCGGGACGGCCAACCATGATGCCCATCTTGATCTTGCACGAAGCGTATTGCGTCTCACCGTCCTCGACATTGAGGGCCAGCGTGTCCTTGGCTTCGCTCTTCACGGTATATTCATGACGGCCCGGCGTTGCGACCATGATAAAATAACGTCCGGCGCCCAGCGAACTGATCTTCTGGCCGTTCTCGTTCACCGAGCAACCGACCGCGAAGCCGGTACCGCCCGGACGGAAGAACAGGATCTGACCCTTGCCCGAGGGCGGTGTCGGAATCACGATCGATTCGGTGGGCACGGCCTCGGCCTTCGCCTTGTCCTTATCCTTCGCGACGGCCGGCGTGGCGAGCATCGCCAGCGCAAGCGCAGTCAGGGTAACGATACGCGACGTCATTGTTATTTCCCCTTCTCTTGTGAAACTTGTTGGGCGACGGGCACCGTCGCAATCGCGGGCGCGGGCGCTCCCTGCGCCATCGGCGTCGGCATCGCCGCTGCGACGGCCGCGATTTCATCACGGGTGAAGGCGATATCCTCCGCCGTTTTGGCGTCAGCAATCGTTCCAGCGGGGACGACCGACTGCTTGCCCTTCATGAACAAGGCGACCAAGGCCAGTCCAGGCGCGGCCGCGCTGGCGATGCCCATCGCGTTGGCACTGTCGATCCGCGATTTGCCGTTCACATTCAATTGCAGGCTGCGCAGCCGTACCCGCTTGCTGCCGACATCGACGTAGCGCGCTGCAAGGACGAGTTCGCCCCCGGCTCCGCCGCCGCCGCTGCCTTTGGCGAAAATCACTTCGCCCATGCCCATTGCGCCGGCGGGGACGATGATCCTGCCGTCGATCATGATGGGATAGGCTAGCTTGATCGGGAACATCTCGCCGGTCTTGCTCAGCCTGCTGCCAAGATCGGTCAGCACCTCGATCCTGACGGGGGTGAGCTTCGGGATGGCGACACAATCGGCACAAACTGACGCGCTAGGCGCGGTAGGCACCATCTCGGAAGTTTTCGACGGGGCTTCCGCCTGCGCCATTGGCGTTGATGTGGTCGCATCCTGCGCTGTGGCGCACGCGGGAAACAAGCCGCACGCGAGCGCAGCGATGCGCAACGTAACTCGCCTGTGCACTGAAATAGCCCCCGAAAATCCCCGTCAGCTGCTTACGATGATACGTTGTGACAGGCAAATAGAAATCGGGGCTCATCTCAAACCGGCATAAAAAGAGGGGCCCCGCGTCACCGCGGAGCCCCTTCCCTTTTGTTCCGAAATCGAAAGGATCGGCCGGGGATCGGCTTAGCCCATGATCTCCTGCTCGAGCTTCTTGGCCATCTCTTCGATGTTCTCGGGCGGCCAGCCCGGGATTTCCATCCCGAGACGGAGACCCATGCTCGACAACACTTCCTTGATCTCGTTGAGCGACTTGCGGCCGAAATTCGGCGTGCGCAGCATCTCGGCTTCGGTCTTGCCGACCAGATCGCCGATATAGATGATGTTGTCGTTCTTGAGGCAATTGGCCGAACGCACCGACAGTTCGAGCTCGTCGACCTTCTTGAGCAGGTAACGATTGATCTGCTGGGTATCGCCCGAGACGCCGGTGTCCGACGGTGCCGCGGCAACGCCAATCGGCGCCGAGCGAGTGATCGCCGAATCGTCGAAGTGGACGAACAGCGCCAACTGGTCCTGCAGGATGCGCGCGGCGTAAGCGAGCGCGTCCTCCGGGGTCACCGTGCCGTCGGTTTCGACCGTCAGCGTCAGCTTGTCGTAATCGAGTTCCTGCCCGACGCGGGTGTTCTCGACCTTGTACGACACTTGGCGCACCGGCGAGTAGAGCGCATCGACCGGGATCAGGCCGATCGGCGCATCCGCCGGACGGTTGGCAACCGCCGCGACATAGCCCTTACCGACATCGGCGGTCAGCTCCATGTTGAGCGTCGCGCCCTCGTCAAGGTGGCAGATCACCAGATCGGGATTCATCACTTCGATGTCACCCGACACGGCGATGTCGCCGGCCTTGACCTCTGCCGGGCCAGTGGCCGCGAGCTGGAGGCGACGCGGACCTTCGCCCTGCATCTTCAGCGCGATCTGCTTCACGTTCAGCACGATGTCGGTCACGTCCTCACGGACGCCGGCAAGCGAGCTGAACTCGTGCAGCACGTTCTCGATCTTGATCGAAGTGACCGCCGCGCCCTGAAGGCTCGACAGCAACACGCGACGCAGCGCGTTGCCAAGGGTCAGACCAAAACCGCGCTCGAGCGGCTCGGCAACGAAGGTCGCCTTGCTCTTCCCATCGCCGCCCTTCTTTTCGAGCGCGTTGGGCTTCTTCAATTCCTGCCAGTTCTTTGCATTGACAGACACGGGGGCTTCCCTCTGTTGGGCCGGGGGCTGGGCTGAGCCCGACGGCCGTGGGCGAATGCCGGCGCAGCGCGATCAACCGCGCGCCGGCCAGACGAATTCAGACGCGGCGACGCTTGGACGGGCGCACGCCATTGTGCGGGATCGAGGTAACGTCGCGGATCGAGGTGATCTGGAAGCCGACCGCTTGCAGCGCACGAAGCGCCGACTCACGACCCGAACCCGGACCCTTGACCTCTACTTCGAGCGTGCGGACGCCGTGTTCGGCGGCCTTGCGGCCCGCGTCCTCGGCGGCAACCTGCGCCGCGTACGGGGTCGACTTGCGCGATCCCTTGAACCCCATCATCCCGGCGGACGACCAGCTGATCGCATTGCCCTGGGCATCGGTGATGGTGATCATGGTATTGTTGAAGCTGGCGTTCACATGGGCGACGCCGGCGGTGATGTTCTTGCGTTCGCGCCGACGAAGGCGCTGCGGTTCACGTGCCATTTTTCTATCCTAACCTTCGAAGCTGGAAGTAGCGGTGCGGATGAGCGCGCCTGCTTACTTCTTCTTGCCGGCGATCGGCTTGGCCTTGCCCTTGCGAGTGCGCGCATTGGTGTGCGTGCGCTGGCCGCGGACCGGCAGACCCTTGCGATGGCGCAGGCCGCGATAGCAGGCCAGATCCATCAGGCGCTTGATGTTCATCGCGGTCTCGCGACGAAGATCGCCTTCGACCATATAGCCGGCGTCGATCGCTTCGCGGATCTGCAGGACTTCCTGGTCGGTCAGGTCCTGAACGCGGCGCTCGGGCGCGATGTTCAGCTTCGTGGTGATTTCCTTGGCTTTGGCCGGGCCAATGCCGTGGATGTACTGGAGCGCGATCACTACGCGCTTGTTGGTCGGGATGTTGACACCCGCAATACGTGCCATGAAATTTATTCTCCTAGCTCCACGGAGCACGGCATGGCTGCCACGCACCCCATCTCATCGCGATGCCCGAAACGCACGACAGCGGCGGACGCAGGCAAGCGCCGCCGGTCAGCCGGTGTATCGGAAGGGCGTTCACTTAGGGTCGAGTCGCTACAGTGTCAAGCGCGGCTGCGGCGGAGTGCGCCAGTCGCCCGCGCGTCAGCGGATGTCCGTGGCGGCATAACGATCGTCGTCAGCTCGTCCCCGTCCATAGCTGAGATCGCGCGTGTCGGGAAGCGTATCGGCGGGTTGGACAAAGGACGCGTCGACGATCTCGGCACCGCGATCTGCCCGATCCGCCGATGCGGCAAGGTTGGCGTAGAACGGGTTCATCTCCGCCACGGTCTGATTGCCCGCCAAGATGCCGGTCCCGACTGCTGCCAGGACGCCCAAGCCGAGCCCGAACGCCCAACGATTGCCACTCTCGACACGCACGGCCATCCTCCTTTCCAATGCCCGCAGGCATCGAACGCGAGAAGGAAGAGCCGCGTTCCCGCTATTTCTTGTCGTCTGGGCCGACGGGAGCAGGCGGCGGAGCCTCCGCCGCGTTCTTGAGTCCGTCTAGCTGGGCACCGAGCACGCCGTCGACGAGCGGCGCGAGCTTCTCGAACCCGGTCGGCGAATAACCTCCGGCGACATAGGTCATCTTGACCTTGGTCGCCTTATCGTCCTCCGGCGACAGTTCGAACGTCAGCGTCGCGACGATCGCCTCACCCTGGAGCGGGCCGAACGCGCCTTCCATTCGCAGCATCTTGCCCTTGTCGACGAAGATCAGCCGCGCGTGCTGGACGCTGCCCCTGCCCGGCAGCTTCTCGCAGAAGCACCCCGTCGCCTGGCTGTCGATATAGAGGTTGGCGGAATCGCCGGACCAGGTGTGCTCCTTGGACCACCAGCGCTGCGGCGCGCGCAGCGTTTCCCATACTGTGTCGGACGAGGCGTCGATCGTGACGGTCTTTTCGACGACGAAACCGGCGGCTTCGGCTTTGACGACGTCGGCGGCGGCGGGTGTTGTGACGATCGCAAACAGAACGGCGGCAATTGCGGCGCGGAACATGGCGGATCCCCCCTCAGGATGGAGGAAGACTATCGTGCCACAAGCTATCCGTCACTCCCGCGCAACACCCTCCCGTCACCGCAGCCACTTCCGTCATCCCAGCGCAAGCTGGGATCTCAAGCGGCGGCGCGATCGCTTTGTAAACCACGAGACCCCAGCTTTCGCTGGGGTGACGGTAGGGTGTTTCGTTAGGAT